>TARA_R110001606_G_scaffold177769_2_pt1 | contig 24434 bp, 15 predicted proteins | sample TARA_R110001606 | Tara Oceans TARA_R110001606 (sample SAMEA4398315) | marine metagenome | biome: Polar Biome; feature: [SRF] surface water layer (ENVO:00010504); material: water (ENVO:00002006), including particulate matter (ENVO:01000060) such as... | depth 5 m
AATTTCAACAATTTCGTAGTCGTTAATCTCAATCGCTTTACTGTCGTCAGATTTTTTGCAACGGGAGTATTGGTCTGCTTCGTAGGTGTAAGCAAACATAGCAATTAACCGTTTGCTGCGTTCAAAGTAACCTTTTGTGTTAAAGAATAATCGTACGGATTGAGTGGTTTCATCTTCTTCCGTCGGAGTTACTGGCAGTGTGGGAGGTGTTTGGGTAATATTTTCACTTGGTAGTTGCCCATGTATTTTTTGGCTGAGCTCTTCTACAACTTCAACTTCTTGTTGCTCTGTTAGTGCTCGACTTGAGAGCTGCTTGCTGCTGACGAAGTTGCTTACTATGTCATCAAAAACGGCACCGGTATCTTTGTCATCAACAAAAGACATTAGATTGATTATTACAATCGTTGATAAAAAAAACCGTATAGAAGCTGTAAGTAAAGGTGAATAGCTTTGGCTAATAAACTTTACCCGCTGTGAACCAAACGGTTTGATGATTAAGAGCATAAAAATATAGAACGGCAATATCAATTGTAATAATAGTAATGTTGATAGAGAGATGCCCAACGCCCAGGGTGGTAAATAAAGTAGCGTGGCAAAATTGTGGGTGTAATTAAAATGTGTTGCTGAAACATGAGTTACATTATTTACAATGCCACTGGCATTGGCCAGTACAAAGTTGGCGATACTGGCATAGAAAATAAGTATAAGTGCTTTGCCAGCAAGTGAATGCCAGAGCTTATTGAACTTTGGCCAAAACTCAATAGTAAGCGCTACGATAGTGATACTGGCGCATAGCCAACCAATTTGAAAGATGATTAGGCAGATTAACGCCAATAAGTAGAGCTTTTGCGCGGTGTTAAGATTAAACCAAATAGCTTTACCTTGCTCATAAAAGCGCAGTTTATGAGGTTGCAAATTTTGCTGTTGTTGCCTCAGCTGTTTGTTTGCACGCCATCTGGCAATTTTTATGTATCTTAACACCGGCCAACCTTAGTACATAAAGCGAAAACCCTATTTTGATAATAGGGGTTTTAAATAGTGGCCAGTATGTGAACGCTCACATTCGGCTACTTCATCCGGCGTGCCTGCAATGAGGATCTCACCGCCGCCAGCACCACCTTCGGGACCTAGATCAATGATCCAATCGGCTGTTTTTATTACATCAAGATTATGCTCAATAACCACAATCGTATTACCGTGGTCACGCAGGCGATGCAGTACTACTAATAATTGTTCAATATCAGCAAAGTGCAAGCCTGTGGTTGGTTCATCTAAAATGTATAAGGTTTTACCTGTGTCACGTTTAGATAACTCGCGGGCGAGTTTAACCCGTTGAGCTTCACCACCAGAGAGCGTTGTCGCGGCTTGGCCTAAGCGAATATAAGACAAGCCCACATCCATTAAGGTTTTTAGTTTACGCGCAATGGCGGGTATTTTATCAAAATAGTCGTGTGCGTCTTCCACCGTCATTTCTAATACTTGATGGATGTTTTTGCCTTTATACTGCACTTCTAACGTTTCACGGTTATAACGTTGCCCTTTACAGACATCACATGGCACATATACATCAGGTAAAAAGTGCATTTCGACTTTGATCACGCCATCGCCTTGGCAAGCTTCACAGCGGCCACCTTTTACATTAAAGCTAAAGCGACCGACTTTGTAACCACGAGAGCGAGATTCTTGCGTGCCCACAAACAGTTCACGAATGCCAGTAAAAATACCGGTATATGTGGCTGGGTTTGAGCGTGGGGTACGGCCAATCGGGCTTTGGTCAATGTCGATAACTTTATCAAAATGCTCAAGGCCACTAATTGATTTGTACGGTGCGGCTTCGGCGGTGGTTGCTCCGTTTAGTTCGGTATGAGCAAGTTTAAATAAGGTGTCGTTGATAAGTGTTGACTTACCAGAGCCTGATACGCCAGTAATACAGGTCATTAAACCAAAAGGTATTTTTAAATCGACATTTTTTAAGTTATTACCGCTAGCGCCAAACAGCTCTAACCACTTATCGTTGATTTTATGACGCTCTTTGGGAACTTCAATTTTGCGTCGGCCAGATAAAAATTGCCCTGTTACTGACTCTTCGCTAGCTAAAATGTCATCGCGAGTACCTTGGGCAATGATATAGCCGCCATGCACGCCAGCTCCAGGACCAATATCAATAATATGATCGGCGGCACGTATGGCATCTTCGTCATGCTCTACCACAATCACGGTATTACCTAAGTCGCGTAGATGGATCAGCGTTTGCAGTAAACGGTCATTATCACGTTGATGCAAACCAATCGATGGTTCATCAAGTACATACATTACGCCTACTAAGCCTGCGCCAATTTGGCTGGCTAAGCGAATACGTTGAGCCTCACCGCCAGATAAAGTATCAGCACTGCGCTCTAAAGAGAGATAATTTAGCCCTACGTTGATCAAAAACGATAAACGGTCGCGAATTTCTTTTAAGATTTTCTCAGCTATCTGGCCTTTTTGGCCCGTTAAGCTTAGTTGCTCAAAAAAGCTCATCGCTTCACCAATACTCATACTGGTGATAGCGGGTAAGTTAGTCTGACCGATAAATACACTGCGCGCTTCTTGGCGTAGGCGCGACCCTTTACAACTTGGGCAAGCTTGGCTGGTTTGATATTTAGCCAGCTCTTCGCGCACGGAATTTGATTCTGTTTCACGATAGCGGCGGTTCATGTTATTTAACACGCCTTCAAACTCATGGTTACGAGTGATCAGATCGCCACGGTCGTTGCGGTAGTTAAAAGCAATTTTTGTATCGCCAGAACCGTCTAAAATGATTTTTTTAGCATCTTTAGATAGTTCCTGAAATGGCATTTCTAAATCAAATTTATAGTGCTCAGCAACGGCTTGTAGCATCTGGAAATAGTAAAAACTGCGTTTATCCCAGCCTTTTATGGCGCCGCCAGATAAACTAAGCTCTGGGTTTTGAATCACTCGATTTGGGTCGAAATACTGACGAACCCCTAAACCATCACAACTTTGGCATGCGCCTGCCGGATTATTAAATGAGAATAACCGAGGTTCAAGTTCGGTCATGGCGTAGCCACATGTTGGGCAAGCGAAGTTGGCGGAGAGCAGCAGCTCTTCGGCGTTTGCGTCATCCATCGATGCAATAGTTGCTACACCTGCTGACAGCTCTAACGCGGTTTCAAACGATTCGGCTAAACGCTGTTGTAAGCCATCTTTCACTTTAAAACGATCGACCACGACTTCAATAGTGTGTTTTTTATGTAGTTCTAAAGTCGGTGGATCAGAAAGGTCGCATACTTCCCCGTCAATACGGGCGCGAATATAACCTTGGCTGGCTAGTTGCTCTAACAACTTAACGTGCTCACCTTTGCGCTCTTTCACAACAGGGGCTAGCAACATCAGCTTGCTGCCCTCTGGGAACGCCAGCACAGTGTCGACCATTTGGCTAACAGTTTGTGCAGCGAGTGGCAAATCGTGAGTAGGGCAACGCGGTTCACCGACACGGGCAAACATTAAGCGCAGGTAATCATATATTTCGGTAATGGTGCCAACGGTGGAGCGGGGATTATGTGACGTTGATTTTTGTTCAATTGAAATTGCCGGCGACAACCCTTCAATATGATCAACATCAGGTTTTTCCATTAAAGATAAAAATTGTCTGGCATAGGCCGATAAAGATTCTACATACCGACGCTGCCCTTCTGCATATAAGGTATCAAATGCTAAAGACGATTTACCCGAACCAGATAGACCGGTGATAACAATTAATTTATCACGGGGAATGGTTAGGCTGATGTCTTTTAAATTGTGCGTGCGGGCGCCTCGGACTTCAATGTTTTCCATGCTATCTCGTTTCATTACCAAATTGATTTACTGAGTATCTCATAATACGTGCGAAGATTAATCCTTGATCAATGAAAAATCATCGCATTGGGACGATTATTTCTCTGTAAGCTTGTGGTAGAATCCCTGCTCAAATTTTAATAGACAGCAAGAACACGCGAATCATGACAGCTTCTTCACTCAATTCACGAGAAAAACGCGCCGCAGTTTCCTTAGCGAGTGTGTTTGCATTTCGTATGCTTGGCCTATTTATGTTGATGCCAGTATTGGCGATTTATGGGCAAGAATTATCAGGATTTTCACCGATATGGATTGGTTTTGCGATTGGCGCCTATGGTTTAACACAAGCTGTGTTACAAATTCCCATGGGGTGGTTATCGGATAAAATTGGCCGTAAAAAAGTCATTGTTGGCGGTTTAACTGTTTTTGCCATCGGTTCGGTGATTGCTGCCACGGCTGATTCAATGCAAATGGTCACGTTAGGGCGAGCATTACAAGGGATGGGCGCAATTGCCAGCTCGTTATTAGCTTTTGCTTCTGATTTGAGCCGCGATGAGCAACGACCAAAAGTGATGGCCGTGATTGGTATGAGCATAGGCATGAGCTTTGCTATTGCTATGTTACTTGGTCCAATGGTTGCCGCAGCGTGGGGTCTTGCTGGAGTGTTCTGGTTAACTGCTATTTTGGCTGTTGCAGGTATTTTTATTGTGTTGTTTTTGGTCCCCAAAGCGGTTAGTAAAGCCCCCAAAGGCGATACCTTAGCAAGCGTTAGCGATATTAAAAAACTCATTAAGCACCCGCAATTAGCGCGTTTAGATTTAGGGGTGATGCTATTACATTTGACCTTGACGACGATTTTTGTCGCCTTACCAGGGCAGTTAATTGCCAAAGGTTTAGCAGCACAAGCGCATTGGCAAGTATATATTCCCGTTTTATTACTGGCATTTTTATTAATGGCGCCAGTGATGATCATTGCGATCCGCAAAGAAAAAGAGAAACAGGCATTTGTTGGCTCTATCGCAGTGCTCGCTCTAAGTATGTTGGCAATGGCAATTGGTGTTGACTCAATCATCGGCATGGCGATGTGTATGCTGGCGTATTTTGTTGCCTTTAACTTTTTAGAAGCGACAATGCCGGCATTAGTATCGCGCTTAGCACCTGCTAGCCAAAAAGGCTCGGCGATGGGAGTGTTTTCGTCAGGACAATTTTTTGGTGCATTTTTAGGTGGTATTTTAGGCGGTTACGTTGCGCAATCAACAACGCCGCAAGCAGTGTTTGCCGCAGCCGCAGTTGTTGGGGTAATATGGCTTATCCTTGCGTGGAATATGCAAGTCCCGCCACGCAGTAAAATGATAAGCTTAATGACAGAATTAAGTAACGAGCAGCAAGCGCAAACCCTTGCTTCTCGTTTAGTTGCTTTACCAGGCGTAATTGAAGCAACAGTAGTCTGTGATGAAAATCGCAGTTATTTAAAGATTGATGATAAAGAATTTGACCTAGACCAAGCCCGCAAAGTGGCTGGTTTAATATAACGTTTATAGGAGAAAGGTCCATGGCACGCGGTGTGAACAAAGTAATCTTGGTTGGTAATTTAGGTCAAGATCCAGAAGTACGTTATATGCCTAACGGCAATGGTGTAGCGAATATTACTCTAGCTACGTCAGATAGCTATAAAGACAAAAACACCGGTCAAATGGTTGATAAAACAGAATGGCACCGTGTTGTGTTTTTTGGCAAGTTAGCTGAAATTGTTGGTGAATATTGCCGTAAAGGTTCACAAATTTACGTTGAAGGCAAACTTCAAACCCGTAAATGGACTGACCAACAAGGCCAAGAGAAATTCACCACTGAAATCGTAGTGGATGGTTTCACTGGTCAAATGCAAATGTTAGGTGCCCGTGGTGGCGACCAACAAAGTGGCGGTTACCAAGGTGGCCAACAGCAAAGCCACGGTGGTCAATCTCAAGGTGGTTACGGCCAACAACAGAGCGCACCGCAGCAAAGCGCACCACAACAAGGTGGTGGGTATGCTCAGCAGCAAAGTGCACCACAGCAAAGCGGTGGGTATGCACCAGCGCCACAACAAGCGCCAGCAGCTCGTCAGCAACCAGCGGCAGCACCACAGCAAAGTAATCAATACCAAGGTGGCGGCTATGCTCCACAAGGTGGTGGACAAGCGCAAGGTGGTTTTGCACCTAAGCCACAAAGTGCTCCGCAAGGCGGCGCATCAAATCCAATGGAACCACCTATCGATTTTGATGACGATATCCCGTTCTAAAGTTTGAACTTTTTGAGTGTATAGATATATTCTTGTAAAGCCTTGTTTCATAACAGGGCTTTTTTATTTAGAGTGGATACATTGAAAATACTACAACCTTTCTTCTTTGTAACTAACCATAATTGAAATGTATACAACACGTCACATTAAAAACTCTCCTTCGCTACAAGTAGTCTCTTCTACACTATTTTGTTAGCTGGCTCCATAGAATAACAATCGTAAAATAGCCCCTATTCCAAGTAAAAAAGGTGTTAGTAACTTTATTTTTTGCACTGAAATGCAAAAAAAAATCTCTATACATTTTCAATTACTTACTTATCAAAATTTATATAATAATATGAAAAACCCTTTTGTTTCATGATCTTGCGTGTTTTGTTGTCTTGCCGTTAACACGGTTTTGAGCTAATATTTATTCAATTGCTGATTTTGCAACCAATGAATTTGATTATTCGAGGTGGTAATTGAAGCGTTTGAAGCGGGTTATGTTATGAAATTGAAAATAATTAAAGTAGAAGGTCAAAATGAGTCTTTACCAATAGTAGTTGATGAGTCAGGTTTACCAATTGATAAACTAAACTTTTTCATTATTGAGGAATTACGGGGGTTAGCTGATACAACTGTTGAGGGGCGAGCTAGGATATTAATTCATATTGAGCTGTGGGCAAAAGCTAACTGCATATCCTTAGAAGAGGAAATGGCAAACTCGTGCTTGTCTAAAGCTGGTTATCTTAACTCCCTAATATCCCACTTGCGAAATAAGTCAAAAATAGAGCAATCCAATGTGGTGCAGTTGAAACCTGAGCAAGTAACTATAGATTATTTTAACTTACGACTCAGGCTATGCGAAATTTACTTTGAATATCTGAATAATCGTTTTCTTTCACGTGTACGATTAAATGATCCGAAAGTAAGTCAAAACAAAATATTTTATGACAAGCTCATAAAAAAGCTAAAAAGTAAGACTATCACTGGTAAATCCAATAGTACTAAAAAGGGGCTCTCATTATTGCAACAAGAGTCTTTAACTAAAGGTTTAAAAGATAATAGATTTTTTAAATGGAATAGCAGTACTTGGCTTAGAAATAAATTAATTATTGTACTTCTATATGAAACGGGCATACGTAAAGGAGAAATGTTATCCCTTACTATAAGTAATTGTATTACTAAAGTTGAGAAGCCTTATATTATTATTAAGCAAAATATAACGTTAAAAGATCCAAGAGTCCGTGTTCCGCAGGTTAAGACGGAGGAACGCATTATACCAATTTCGAACCTTTTAGCTGAGTTAATTGAAGAATATAAGAAGGTTCGTAGCTCACAAATAGAAGCAAAGAAACAGCCTCCATTTTTATTTTTATCTTCGCACCTTCCTTACCCACCACTAGCGAAAAGCAGTGTGAACGGAATATTTGAAGCTATAAAAAGTTCTATTCCTGATATCAAAAAATTATCAACGCATGTGTTGAGGCATACGCGATTTGAAAATTTAGAACGATATTTTAATGAGAAAAAATATGATTATGCAGTTAGAACTAAAATAAAAAACTCTTTAGGGGGGTGGAGTCGAAATTCTAGAACAAGTGAAAATTATGAAAAGTTAGCAACCGAAGAACAAGCTTATGATGTTCTAAAAGGAATGCATACCGAGATTGATGGGGGGCTTTACTGATGCAGAGCCAAAACATCAAAGTTATGGATTTCCCTCAATTTGAAAGTAGTCTTAGCTATGAACTTTACCCTGTAAGCCTATCAGGTAAAAGGTATGATTTAAATCTAGATTTTATTCATTTATCTGAGGGCAGCAAAATAAACTTTTCTCTAGTCCAACCTATCTTTATCCAACATGTTAAAGCTCTTATTTCTCATGTTCTGTCAAAAAATGCGGAAATAACAGTCCATAACTATTTTAAGCACGTTAAACGTTACTTTAGAGTCGATGAAGGGAAGAAGGAAGGTATTGAAGAAAGCCTCAAGATTGTATTTATGAGCATTATAAATGACAAATCTATCGCACCTGAAACTAAATCTTACTTAAGGAATGCATACAGGTTTTTTGCAGAACAAGATATGCCCTATTTTGATCAGGATTTTGTAGATTTTTACCTTGATGAAATTGTGCTTGGCTCAGGCAATAAAGGCTTAGATGTTATTATTCAGATGAAAAATAGAGGGTGTCTTACAATTAGTGAACAACGAGAATTCAAAGAGAAGTTTACTACTTTAGATATAAAACAATTGAGCCTTTTTGAGCTCCAAGGCTATATTGCGTTAAAAATTGGACAATTAACTGGAGCCAGAGATTGTCAAGTTAGAAGGTTAAAAGTTAGTAACTTCGTTAAAGAAAAGGTGGATGGCAATTTCGTATATTCATTAAAAATTCCTAGGGCAAAGCAAAGAGGTCAAGTAAAGACCGTATTAGTAAAGCGACCAATTACAAAAAAGTTAGGTTCTCAAATCGAGTTTTTGCTGGAAAAGTATAAGCAGCTGATATGTATAAATGACAATTTTTACCTTTTATGCCATACCACAACTAATCACAATTCCATATCAAATAAAATACTATCACCATCAATTCTATTGAACAGAATTTCTCGTCTATCCAGTCGCTTAGGGATAGATTTCATTGTTAATTTAAGAAGACTCAGAAAAACATTTTGCTCTTCATTAATAGCAAGAGGGGTCTCTAAAAACATAGTGGCATTTCTGATGGATCATTCTGACTTGCAGCAGATAGATGTCTACTACCGACAAACACATGCTCTTGCCAAGAAACTAAATCAAGTATTGTTAAAAGAAGCTGGGAGCTTACTAGATGCATTCGCTGGTAAAGTTATCAAAATAGGACAAGAAAGTATTCATGGACAGGCATTATTTGCTCCTGTCAAAGATTCTAAACTGATAAAAATAGGTTCTTGTGGGAGTGGCAAAGCTTGTGTGCTTAACCCTCCATTGAGTTGCTATGGCTGTAAGTCTTTAGAAGCATTTGAAGATGTGGATCACTCAGAAGTTTTAGATCAGCTACTCCTAAACGCTCAAAAAACTTTTGGTGAAAAACATGCACTCGAGTTAGCACAAAATAAGCATTACTTAGCCGCTGGTGCATTGATTAAAGTTATAGAAGGGGGGGAGTATGAATAATATTGCTTACTTACCTAAAGTAGGAATAGATCCAGATGAAAACCTCAATAATTTAGTTGAATACTATAAAAAGTACTCACCCTTTAATGTTAAGTGGTCGGATTTTATCTGGAGTGTCACAAACGTAGTAACAGATACTGCTAGGAATGCTCATTCAGAAAAGTTCTTGTATTTCTCAAGAGATAATGGCCTGAAAAATAAAGCGAAAGAGTCCGTTTCTGAAATGCAACCATTTCATTGTCCTACGTTAGCTGATATTGCGAAAGCTCATATATGTGCAAGTCAAATAGCAAAAGCAAAAACTAAAGGTAACTTAACTCTTATTATTACGACTTATCGATATTTAGATAATGAACTAAATAAGCGCAACTTGAAAGCATCTGGATTAACAGATCGTATTTTTCATGATGCTTTGCAACAAGCACTCAGTAAATTAGAGGTATCAACAGCATACAGAGAAGGAACTAGGCTTCAACAAATTTCTAAGTTTATCGATAAACACAGATTAGCTAACGTGAAAATAAAATTTAAGTCATCATTAAAGCGGAATTCAGCTCAAACAAGTTCCGATTCTAAAATCGATACTGATTCGGTAGTGAAAAGGAATAAAAAGCTACCAAGTCAAGAAGTACTATTTGCAATAGCATCACTAACTAATATGGGCCTTAAAGGCAGTGATAGGTTTTATCATGCAATGACTGAAATATTTTTCACCACAGGAATGAGATTCGATGAAGTAGTTTCTTTGTCCGTTGATTGCCTGTATGAAAGAGAGATTGAAGAGATTAACCAATTTACAAATGAGTTAGAAAGATTTGTTGTTTGGGAGCTAAAATACTATTCGAAAAAATATAAAGCGAAGGTTTCAAAGGTAATTGCTGATTCAATGGTAAATATACTAAAAAACGCTATTGAATTTGTAGTTGATTATCAGCAGCCAGTACGAAATATTTTGAAAAAGATAGAGTGTGATGGTTCATACAATTTCTTTGATAAATTAGAAGGTAAATGTTTCATTAGTGACAGAGAGGTGTATAAACATTTAGGGTCTAGTATTAGTAACTCTTCAACAAGATTAAAAAAATTAAACGTTAGTATTCAGCAGGATGAAAAAAGTAAACGTAATTACTTTAATGCTGATGAGTTAATCGATATTACATCCGATCAAGCTAAAAATAGTATTTCTAACTTATGGAAAGAGCTTAAAAGCATGACAACTGCTACAGCACTTTCCGATATGCTTTTTATTTCTCAACATCAACTTGAACACAGTATCAAAAGTTCTAATCCGTGGCTCTTTAAATTAATTGGTCATACGCAGTATAGCGATTTTATGACAGGACGAGAGACTAAGTCGGGGCGAGTTGTTTCTATTTTTGAGCGTCACTCATTGTTAACTAATATATCTATTACTTCACATCAGTTTAGACATTTCTTAAATACAGTTTGCCAATTGCACAGCAATATATCTGAAATAGAAATCGCCCGTTATTTTGGTAGAAATTATATGGGGGATAATGAGGCTTATGATCACACGAATAAAGCCAAGCTTGTAATAGATAAAGCTGATGACATATTGGCTTCGGCTGGTATCACAAAAGAACAAGCTATTGATACTATGATTAATTTCACACTGGTCGATAGTGAGGAAGCATTAGAAACAGTACAAGATTTAGCAACAACTCTTATTACTTCAATTGGTCTTTGTAAACATGATTTTAATGATTCACCGTGTGGTAAACACTATGCGTGTTTGAGAGGGTGTTCAAACTATAAACGTATTAAGGGTGAACAGACTGAAGTCGCTGAATTAGAACGCATTAAGGCACAGCAGGAAGCACATATAAAAGATGCAAAAAACGCTGTTGATGAAGAGTACTGGGGAGCTAATAATTGGTTACTCTCACATAAAGAACTATATGAAGGGTGTGTTAAAGCTCTTGCTATAGAGTCTGAGAATGCTTATAAAAATGGTGAAAGGGTTCAAATTTTTCCAGAGGGCTCTGACAGTTGTTTAGCTATTGATATAGCGGGCACTGATGGGACTTTATTATGAATAAAATCAAACGTATTACAACAGAGGCACAGTCCAAAATTATCAAAGGCATAGAGCTTTTAGCTAATAAAGGTATTGATATTACTTGGAAAATGTTGGAAGACGAATTTGAATTTACTCGTGCCGCGATGTCTAGGAAAAAAGCAATTAAGGACGCTTATGACTGTGCAAAAGCTGATGTAAGGGAAGGCAAGTCTAGCGTTGACAAGCTAGAAGAACTCAAAGCTGAAAATGACAAATTGAAACGTCAACTAAAAACAGCTAAAAAAACTATTTCTCAATTTGAATCCAAATACCTCAATTGGGTTTATAACGCTCAAAACAGTGGTTTGTCAGCAGAAAATCTTAATATGCCAATACCTGAGAGTGCTAAAACTACGATGCGAAGAAATGGAATAAGTTAATGGCAAACATAAGCCCCAAAGCAAAAAGCTCTTTAGAAAAAATTCAATCATTTGCTGTGATGCAAGATGGTGATAGTTGGCTTGATTATATTGATGATGGAGCGTTAAACCTCAAAGAAATTGCCAAAATCTGTAACATTTCTAGAAGTACTTTGTATGACAATGCGATGGTGAAAAATGAAATAATTCGTTTAGCAACTGAATTATTAAACCGCGGTGTGATACAGAAGCTACCTTACGCTAGCAGTGATTCTGGGCTTGCTAAGGCGAGTAAAACGGCAGTAAGTAAGTTTAATAAAGAGATTGAGGTTCTTCGTTTAGAAAATCAAAGTTTGAAAAACAGAATTAATGAACTGTTAGTACAAATTGATGCAAAGAATAAAGAGCTCTTAAAATATAACTCGATAGAAAAAATCCTTGGCGATACGGGGAGGGTTCCACGATGACATTAAGCTTACAAGTTGAACCTTTACTACTACGAGTTACGAATAAACCGCATGTTAATAAAGAAAAGGTCGTATTTTTTGCAGTAAAAATAGATCCAACTACATGGAAAAATCTTGAATCTAAAACACATTACGTTATTGAAGTAGAGGATAGTAATGTTAGTAATTACTTTGAAAAACTAGCAAAAGGGGTTGTATGCCTAGTAACACCTAAAACTATTCTTCAAAAAGAAGTCTACTATAACGGAGTAATTTTCAGCCGAAAGATAATCTCAACTGATTTTTTTGAGGTGGTCCGTTCTGAAGGTAATTTGATTATTAACCTGCTAAGTAGTGGAAAATTTAAAGGGATTGGTGAATTAAAAGCTAAAAAATTATGGGATAGGTTTGGCGAAGAACTTTACGATATTTTAGATAATAAACGAATAGAACGATTAACAAATAACTTAGAAGGAGGGTTAACATTTCATACAGCAACCAAATTAATTGCCTCATGGGAAGTTTATCTAAACTCTGAAGCTATAAAATTTTGTAGTCAAATTAAGCTGTCTATATCTCAAGCTACTAATGTTATTGATTTTTATCAAGACGATACAGAAGAGAAGCTTAAAGAAGATCCTTATCGGTTATTAGCATTCAAGGTTCCCTTTAAGTTTGTTGATAATATAGCTATGAACCAATTGGGCTTAGATGTAAAAGCTCCTAAAAGAATTGCAGCAGCAATGGAAGAAGCCTTATATCGAGTTTTAGATGCTGGTAGTGTTGTTGCCCATAGAGATCAACTGTACCCGCACCTTAAAAAATTATTATTAGACGAATCTTTAGCTAATATTCCATTTAAAGAAAAATTCGAATGTAATAACTGTTATGTATCATTAAATCAGAATACATTTCAAACAAATGGCTCTTACATTATGGAATCACTGATTACTGAGAAGGTAATTAGCCTAATTGGTAATTTACCAACGATAAGTTTGTCAAATTTGACAATTAATAAACTAATTACTCAATATCAATTAAAAAATGATATTACTTTAACTGATAAGCAAAAATTAGCTGTTTATGGTGCTATTAACAATAATATTTGTTTGATTAATGGTGGTGCTGGTGTTGGTAAAACAACGGTACTAGATTGCATTTATTATGTTTTTGATGAATTTGGTATTATGCCAGCGCAGGTTGCTTTAGCTGCAAAAGCAGCAAAAAGGATGACCGAAGTAACAGGCAAACCAGCATCCACTATTGCTAGATTTGTTTGGCATAACAATAAATTTGATACTAAACCAGAAAAGCTTGCTTTGATTATTGATGAAAGCTCGATGGTGGATTTATTCTCAATGTATCAATTAATCAAATGGCTTCCTGAAAACTCTAGATTAATTATGCTCGGTGATGTTGGGCAATTGCCTCCTGTTGGATATGGCTTAGTCTTTCATGAATTGCTTAAAGTTAAGCAAATTCCACATGTAACTTTAAAAGAGGTTAAAAGACAAAGTTCAACATCATCTATTCCTTCAATTTCAAATATCATAGCAGCAGGCGAAATGCCCGATTTCAATACAGGAGATGTAAAATTTATAAAGTCTCTTGGTCGAAAGAGTGTCCTTAATTCGATTTTAGCAGAGTATGAAAAAGATACGGGAAATACTCAGATAATTTGTGCTACCAACAGCTTGGTAGATGAAGTTAACATTAGGTGTTCAAACCTTAATCCAGGTAAGAAGTTACTAGTTTATAATGATTTTTTTGGAAGTTTTGAAATAACAGGCTTTAAACTTTACGATAAAGTGATTTGTACCAAAAATCTTTATAACATCGATGTGATGAACGGTTCATTAGGTAAAATAGTCGCTTGTTATAACAGCATAACGCCAAGAGAAGTTGTAATTGATAGTACGAATAAGACGAAAGCTTTTAGTCTAGGTGTTATCGAGTGGGATGATGGTCAACAAACTGAAATTTCTGAAGAATTGTATAGTAACTTATCGTTATCATATGCAATAACGGTACATAAAAGCCAAGGTTCTCAGTATCCTAAAGTTATTATACCAGCCTTTCAAGCCTCTAATATGGATCGCTCAATGCTTTATACCGCAATAACTAGGGCGGAAAAGTCTGTAGTGATAATAGGCTCAGATAAAATAATAGCTGAAAGCCTTAGATCTATTCATTCAGAGGGTAGAAAGTCAGATTTAGCTAATAAGCTAACTGACCAGCTCAATAAAACATCTTAAAGACTGCGCTAGCATCACATTAAAGTTGTAAATTTAAAGTTTCACTATCATTTTTAGGTCTAAAAGTCTTACCAAATTTCTCTAACAAAATGGATTCAAGGCAAAATACCTCGATTTTCTTATGATTTCTTTTATTTTCAAGAAAAAATCTGGTGTAGTCCCCTTTATTTTCAGGTGCCACTATATTTAAAATTCTTTCTTCTCCTGCGACATCAACAACTACACCTTGATTTTTTATTTTCGACTTCCAGCATATAATATAATAAATATTTTCAAATGAATGGTTCATTTTTTTGGTTAAAAAAAGTTTCAACTCTGCGTAGCAGGCGATAGGTTTATTATTTATTGAATCAGCTTTATTAGTAACTAGCAGGTCTATACCAGAATCACTGTAACAGTGTGCTGTAAATGGGAAAAAATCTGTCTTTAAAAGTAGGAGTGTCAATATATGATTCACTCCACTCTCTTGGATCGGCTCGTCTATTAAAATACCATCAAATTCAATAACATTTTGGTTATTGTAAATCTTGATCCTGTTTTTTAACTGTTTTTGCTCCTGAATTATTTTTTTATGTGCTTTTGCATACTGCTCAAGTTCTTTTAATACTGCAAAATGAATAGATTTCTTTATATCTTCGTAAAGCTCGTAGGCCGCTTCTTCTAGAGAAAGTAGAATATCTGGTTGGGTGTTATCAATAGACCCTCGATTTGCTGTTAAGCTAAGTTGCTGGCAATTTATAAATGCATGAAGTTTTGTATGTTCTGAACCTTTAAAATTTAGCCAGTCATTTTTAGTTTGAACGGGGATAAAGTCTTTTGCTACGTAAAGGCCATACCTGCTTTGAATGGTATAACTGCCTTCTTTAGGTGGTAATCCTTGTTTTCTAAGCATCTTGTTGTAGTTGTATTTAGCATTCTTGCCTTCAATTACAAAAACTGCCTGAAACCTTACATCTGGAAACTTTGTTAATGTACCTTCCTTTGTGAAGTGTTTTACGAAATGTAGAGCTGCATTTTCCCCGAACTCTAGCTTTAAGCTATCGGGATCGTAGTTTTCTTTTGCGAATGGATGACCTCGTGGAATTATTTCAGGATCAAGCTGATTTAAGCCTTTTAAAGACAAAGTAACGTTAGTCGATGGTATGAATTGACTTTCAATTGAACCATGCGCTGTAAACCATTGGATATAATCTTTTAGTTCATCATGAGATAAATGTTGAGTACTGTTCTCATTGTAGCACTCGATTATAATCTTTGTTCCTTTCGGCAGGTTGTTGTCTTCTTCAACTATAGCCTCAGGTATTCCTCCATTAATCAACTTTTCATAAGGCTTTTCCATTATTGCTTTTCGCCCGTCAGTACCTGTAGATGTTTCTACAATTAGTTTACTGCTTTTTAGCATGGGCTTTGTTCCGTGACCTTTACATCCAATAGCTTTTTTAGAGTTTAGTTTAGTAGAGTTACCTAGATCAAAGAAACTTTGTAACTCCGATTCAGTCATACCATCACCTGAATCTTGAATAACTATTTGAACAACTTTTTTGTCGTTATCATTGATTGAGTTTACTTCAATGCAAATACTAGCTGAATGGGCATCATATGAGTTTGAAATAGCTTCTCTGAAAAGCTCTAGGGGATTCGTATAATCATTAACTGCTCCCTTAATTTCTTGCACAGTATTTACTTTGAGTTTGATAATTTTAGGGTGATTATTAGGCATGGCTAGCTCACCTCCCCGTGACGATCAATACACCTAACATAAGAGTTTGGATGGATAAAGCGCTGATTCTTGGTTTGTTCTAAGTTGTAACTATTGATAGCTTTATACAAATACTCCTCTGAACCACAAGCCCTTCTTTGAGGAGCAATAGCATATCTGCAAAAAGTTTTTCGAAATTTAAATATACTTTTAAGTAGTCTGTTTGCACTTGTAGATGAAAAGACTAAAACTTGGCTTTTAAACATACCCTGATCACAACACCAACACATTTTTAGAAACTTAATCAGTGAAAACTTTTCTTCAGAAGCAATTTTGAAGTTACAGCCTTCGAATTCGGCACAAATTATTGTGAGGCTATGATGTTTACCTTGTACGGCCTTCTTCAATTTAACCCAGTCAGAAAGCGATGTAATGACTACTCCGTCAAGATGGTCGTAATCTAATTGCTCAATAACTTGTTGTGCTCTTAGGTCTATCTCGAACTTAATATCATCATAACCTTTAAAGAAAGACTTAGATTCAGGAACGTATATAAACAATACTCTACACATGACTTCTACCCTTTTTGTTTTCTTGTATTATTTATAGTTGATGCTTTTTTGTTCGTCAATGTTTGTTTTTTATTTGTTATTTATATTATCCATTGTTTTTAAATGTGTTTTTTTATTTTTTTTATTTTTATTTGTTTTTTAATTGGTGTTTTTGTTATGTTTTTTTGTTTTTTTTATGTGTTTTTATCTGTTTTTTTATTGAAGTGTTTGTTTTTTGTTTTTTATTTAATTTAATTAATATAATCAATGTTTTAATTTTATTTTTTTAATTTTTACATGTGGTTTTGATTTGTTGTTTGGGGAGTTATAAATACTAGGGGGTAGTAATCTAAAGGTTGTCTTTTGAAGAGTTTTTGTAGTAGTTCATGTCTGATCTTACTCATTTACTTAAAATCTCGGATTCAACCTAACAAGCATCTAAGAACTATAACCTTGCAGTCAGCAATTATTATGTGTGAAATCAATATGTGATCTATAAGCTAGTAATATAAGTTTTTTCAATACCTAATGACAAATACTAAGTAATTGAATAGGCTAGAGCATAATACAAGAAGTCTCGGTAGCTCAGAGCCAAAACTACTCAAGGAAACGTAATGTCCGAATATTGTTTTTTTACCCCAGAATCTCAGGCTTTAGCTGAATCAGCTAGCCTTAAAGATTCATTAGAACAATTTGCAGAAGAAAATAAGAAGCAGATTTATGTTTTAACTCGGCCATTATCAAAAGAAGATCTCATCTATGAGTATGAACAAGGGTTTGTGATCTTTGCTTCGGGTTATAAACCATGCTTTGTTGATGCAGCAGACAACAAAGAAGAATTTGATGAGTTTGTTGATGATTTCATAGATGACATAGCTTTTTTATCAGAGAAATTTGAATATCGTAAGAAGATTGGTAGAAAGAAGCGTTGGCTTGAGCTAATTGAGACTAAAAGACACGATGACTTAGATTTAAACTCTCTAAAGCTAGATAACCCTAAAGATAAAAGAATTGCAGATCTATTAACGTCTTTAGTCATAGGGAGTATTAATGATGTTAATAGAGTTAACCTTGATGCAAATAACCTGCTTGACAGTATAAAGTCTAAAATCGTTCTCTTTGATACAGACCAAACAAGCTTTGTATTTAAGATGAATACTAATAAGAGGTTTATGATTCAAGGTTTGGCTGGTTCAGGTAAAACTGAGCTTCTGCTTCATAAACTAAAAGAAGTCTATTCAAATGAGCAAGAAGCAAGGATAGCTTTTACATGTTTTAATAAGATACTTGCCTCAAGTATGAAGAGCCGTATTCCACTATTCTTTAACTTTATGAAAGTTGAAAAACAAATTGAATGGGACAACCAGTTTTTTTGTTTCCATTCATGGGGAAGTGGTAAGTTTCCAACTTCAGGAATGTATCGTTATATTTGCCATATGTATAATATACCATTTGGTACTCTTGCAGCAGGAAGCTTTGATCAGTTATGCAAGCAAGCTATAGAAAACATAAAGAACAGCCGTACCGAAGATGAGATCACTTATATTTTTGACTATGTTTTTATTGATGAAAGTCAGGATTTCGGTGAACATTTCGTAGAGTTATGTGAGTTAGTCACTAAGAACAAAGTCTTTGTTGCTGGTGATGTCTTCCAAAATATATTTAGAACAATTGATGATTCCGTTAGTCATGCTGATCTAGTTTTAAAAAAATGCTATCGAACAGATCCAAAGAATTTAATGTTTTCACATGCTCTAGGTATGGGATTATATGAGCAGCCTGTACTTAGATGGCTTAAAGATAATGAATGGGCTGCATGTGGATATAATTATAGTGAGGAAGGCACTCGTGCAATTGTTAGTAGAGATCCATTACGAAGGTTTGAAGATCTTCCGCAAGAGTTTTCATCTACATCAATCCATTTATCAGAAGCTCCCCAAAGTATTTCTGAATCAATTTTTGCGGTTATAAACCAAATTCAGGAACGACATGAAAGCGTAGAGCCTGGTGATATAGCTGTACTTTTCTTAGATAAAGCTAACTATATTTATGACGTAATGACAGAGTTAGCTGGTAAAGTCATCGAACGGTTGCGCTGGCCAGTTAATATTTCACATGAAACTAAAACAAGTGACTCAACTAAGTTCTTCATTTCAAATATCAATAATGCTAAAGGATTAGAATTCCCCTTTGTTATCTGCGTTGCTAGAGATCTTCGAGTCAATCCATCTTTCCGTAATGGTTTGTATACCATGATGGCTCGTTCATTTTTGGAAAGTCATTTGATTTTAGGGGCTAGAACAGATGCGAGCTTACTAAGAAATTTAAATGATGGTTTAGATTGCATTAATAACAATGGCCACATGAACATACGGATTCCTTCTCAGGAAGAAATAGAGGATCAGCAAGATTTAATTATTTGGCAAGAGGAACCTTCTATAGAGGATAAGGTGAACATATATTGCGAAGAGAAGGGTGTTAGTCCTAGATTAAAAGCAAAATTAATCCAGAGAATGACGGAGATGATGGGGGATGAGGATTTTGACGATGAATACTTTAATGCAATCATTAATGTTGAATTTAAGCGATTTGAAAAACTATGAATACGTATTATTTTAGTGGTATTCCAGCATATTTTATTGATAAATTGTGCGCGGTAAGAACCCCATTAGATAACCTATGGAATATCTTGACTATTATTGAAGCTATAAATTCACATCCTGAATTGAGAACAGATACGCCTCAAAATGGTTTCGATATAGCCGTGTTTACAAAAGGTTTGCACCGCTTTGTAGTCAATAATGATAATGGATATTTTTCGATGGCTAACCCTTTCCAAGTCAATTTTGGCAATGACACAATTTCGTTTAACTGCGATCAAATTTCTGAATCTGTTAGCGGAAAATTTATAGCTATTATGAAGAATGCGATTCAGACTGTTCGTGAATGTGGCCATTCTTATGACGATATAGTCCTATCTTTTGATCAAGCTTTTGGGTTTGAATGGAAAGTAATATCGAAATATATAGATGCGTTTTTTTCAATTCTCTCGGAGGATCATGGGTATTTTAGGTTTGATGATGATATTGACAATATCAACGGAGACATACACCCTAGATATCATTTTGACGTATTCTTTAAAAATACCTGCTCACTAAAAGTTGGTTATGATAGGGCAGCAGAGTTACAGTGTTTTTTATCTTTAGCAGATAAAACAAAACCCAAAAAGTACTTAGTGGACTCCGCTCGGGCTAAATGAATGTTTGATGACAATTATCTGAATAATTTTGAAGCCACTTTTGTAGTGGCGGGAAGTAAACGACAACTATATGATTATCCCCCGATAATTTAAGCCTAACCTATAAGCTTGTTTTCAACTCAATCTCTTAATCAAGCCTCTGAGCTTTATATGAACAGGCTCCGTTAATACCTTATATTTTGTTATTTACCATTTAAATTCAGTTGCTAATATTGATTTTTTGATCCAATTTTAATGTCGTTTCCTTAAACGATTTGATAGTAAATGAAATATTGATGGTTTAAGGTATATGGAATACTGAGATACATAACTATTTAAGCTAATTTAAATTATTAATTCGAAGGAACGAGAAATGATAGGCTCTATATGGAACAAGTGGGATTTACATGCTCACTCACCTCTTACACATCAAAATAATCAATTTAACAGCGCAACAATAGAAGCTTATGTTGATGCATTGATTTCAAATAAAATATCTCTAGTTGGTGTTACCAATTATTTTTACTTTGCTGATGATGAACTTGAAATCATTCGAACTGAAATAGCCAGAAAATCTGCGGAAATTACGGTTTTAGGTAATATTGAATTTAGGATTACTCAACCTAATAAAGACGGTGAATGGATAAATGTCCACTGTATTTTTGCCGAACATGTTACTACGGCTCAAATTAATGAAGCTTTAGCACGATTTGAAATTGCTAATACAGGCGGTTTTCAACAAGCTATTTACTGCTGTAATAGCTCATTTGCCCAAAAAGGCATACAACCATCAGATGTTATTGTTGATTTTGATAAGCTTATTAAACACATGAAAAAAAGCTTTCGTTTTGGTGTGGATTACTTGATCGCTGTTTGTCCAAATGGTTATGGAGGTTTTAGACCAGATGTTGCTGAAAATAGGTCTCTCAAGGTTGCGATAGAAATAGAGAAAAAAGGACAATTACTATTAGGTAGAAAGGAAGACAGAGATTTCTTTTTACACTATCTAGCGCGATATGAAGGTGCAGTACCTAAGCCTGTTTTTTGTTGTTCAGATGCACACGGTTTTACAAGCGATCCGCAAAATGGAAGATTTTCCGTTGGTGAAAACTATACGTGGGTGAAGGCAAAGCCGACGTTTGAAGGGTTAAGACAGGCATTAATTGAACCTGAAGCAAGAGTTCAGCAAACTGATGACTTTATTGAAAAAACGTTTATTAAACCTAAATTTACTTCTATTCAGTTAGATGGTGAAATTTTTACTGGTCAAGCAATTAAATTTCAACCTCAAACTATTCCATTAAACCCTAATATGGTCGCAATTATTGGTGGACGTGGTACTGGAAAAAGTTTGTTTCTAGATTCAATGCACTCAATGTTTAATCATCAAGCAGTATTCAATAATGCTCGAAGCGTTGATGTTAATAGCTTGCGTATTACTTTTGATCAAGGTGATGGAACTGAACTGGTTTTTAATTCACAAGATGATACCTACTCTTACCTGCATGTATCTCAGGGAGATATTCAAAATTTTAGCCAAGAGCCAAGTAAATTAAGTGATGAAATCAAACGAATGTTAGGAATTCATGATGTTAACTTTAATACTGTGACCACTAACGCCATTACTGAAAATATCGGTAAATATAGAAGCTTTGTTCAGTATTGGGAGTTATCTGATGCTGACGGTAATAGGTTGAATACACCAGAACACCAAAATGCTCTTAAAGCAAAGTTCACTAAGTTAATGGCAACTATTACTAATCCACAAAATCAGCAGTATATAGAGCAATATCAAAATAATTTGAAGTTAATAAATGAAAAGCAAACGGTTATTAATGAGATGAAAGAAGTTCAAGCCGTTATCGTAAGGTCAGTGCAAGAAATTAATTCAAGCTTAGGTGGAGTTAATCAAAAGTTATTAGTGCCAAATTATGTGCCGTTAGTAACAACAGTAGCAACAGACCAAAAAATTACCGCCAATATTTCACAATTTGAAGGTGCAATATCTCAGTTACAAACGAGTAATTTTGCAATTGTATCAGCGTTTCAGCAACAAGGTATTAATCAAGATATATCTTCGCTGTTGGATAAAATTTCTGAATACCAGCTGGCTATAGATACTGCCGATGCGAAATTACAAGAAATAGAATTAAAGACACAGCAATATCATGAGTACGTTAAAGCTAGGGCTGAGTTAGCGTTAACATACCGTAACTATTTAAATGAAGAAAAGTTAAAAATAGATGATAAATTTCAATCATTAAGGGTAGCTAAAACAGATTGGAATGATGAGCAGAATGACCTTGTTGCTTCAATGCTTGCTGATATAAGTATTAACGGCAGTATAATATTTGATAGTAAGAGCTTTTATGCAGGGCTTGAAGGCTGCTTAAATAGAGGTAAGTTTAGAGCAACACAAAGTCAAACTACGGCAAAACGTTTAGAAGAAATGTTTGCAATAAAAGATATGGATGACTTCTTTAATTTGATAAACGGAGGCCAGAAAATTTCTTGTGAAGGTGATATCGATGCTCAAGGTAAACAAAATAAAATAGCCATCGAAGATTTATTCTGGAAACCAGAATACTTTAATCAAGGTGGAAGATTTGAGCTGCTAAACTATTTATTTTCACCTGAGAGTATTAAAAACTATCTATATGTTAATGCTGAATTTGAATATAAAGGTAAAACGGTTGATAAGCTAAGTGTTGGTCAACGAGGTACATTTTATGTTTGCTTGAAGTTAGCAACTGATCCATTTGGTAGCCCATTTGTCTTTGACCAACCTGAAGATGATTTGGATAATGATTTCATAATGGGGCAGTTGGTTCCGTTGTTTAGTCAAATTAAAAAATATCGTCAGGTTATAATCGTTACTCATAATGCCAATCTCGTAGTAAATACTGATGCGGAACAGATTATTGTTGCAAGTAATGAAGGTGAAGTTATTAGTTATGAATCTGGCTCATTAGAAGATGGAAGTGTAGTTTATGGCGTAGGGACAAAAGCTAGCATATGTAATATTTTAGAAGGTGGTAGTTACGCTTTTGAAAAACGTGAACGGAAATACGGGATACAAGCTTTTATTTAACTTTCTACACCCTAAAAGGTGAAAAACCTCAGCATAGCCGAGGTTTTCATTTTTTTTGCCATATGTATTTAAGACTAGAACCCATTCAGAATGGGGGAAGAACTCAAATACTAGCTAATGCATATTTAAATATAAACTTAAAAGCTGATATAGTCAAATGATAAAAGACAAGGAATTATTTAGTTCATGCCAAAGAATATCAATTACCAACCTGTTTTTAATTTAGTTTCTCAACCAAGGTTAAGTCGTTTCGACATTTTTTTTACAGATATTGAAGAAAAAGATTATAAAAGATTTGGCATCTACTTGTGGTCACAAAATGCCTCGGCTTCTTTGTATCCTATGATGCAACATTTAGAAGTCTTGATGCGTAACGCTATAGATAAAGAAGCGAGAAGAAGATTTGGTGATTATTGGTGGGATATTGTGCATGTAGATACTAGCAAGTCTAATCACAATAATTTTAAAAACGGTATTCAACACGCTGTAAGAAATTTAGAGAAAGCATGGAAAAAAGCAGAAAGAATTAGACTCGGTATTTCTCAAGCTGATTCTTTGCCAAGTAGCTCTTCAATTCCTACATTTAGTCATGATGATATCGTAGCTGCAACTGACTTTGGTACATGGAAAGAAATACTGGTTTCAGCTTACCATACGTCAAATTTAGCAGAGCAAGATAATTTTTTATGGCCGAAATCTCTCAGTAAAGTATTTAGACAATATAATACTTTTGATAACAGCCCTGATAACGCAAGAGAAGATATTTTGAACTTAGTTAATGAGTTGAAAGATTATCGGAATAGATTGTTTCATCACGACTGTATATGGGTTAAATCTAAATCCACCAATAGTCAAAATGCCATAGATACTATTCGGCATAAAATTAACTTAATTGAGAAGCTTATTAAAGCGATTAGTCCTATCACGGCTAAAACATTATCCTCTTGGGGAGTATTCTCACACGCTAAAAGGATATGCTCTACTAATGAACTGGCTTTATACCTTGAAATGACTCCATTGTTTGATATTGAAAATAGTGAACCAGAGCAAATACATGATTATTTTAGTAACTCATCAAAAGCGAATAAGACAGTGCCTTTCACTTTGAAAGGAAAAGCATTAGGAACATATACTTTACGATGATAGTGAAACATTAATAATATGCTACTTGATAGTTAAAACCGTGATGAGTAGCAGAGTGTATACTTTGAGTATGTAACTATACAAATGTTGTTCAGCTAGCAAGGAAAACTTAAAAATCTCAACTTGAGCTATTATAGAGGTGTTGATATACGTGGCTCAGACATATGTAATTCAGACAGACACGCTCAAGTACACATGAAAAGTAGTGGTTTACCATTTTAACCAAAGACAAAACATCAAATGTTGAAAAATAATCTTAAAAGCCGCTTTTTAGCGGCTTTTTTGTTTTTATAGTGTGCTGTAGTCTGAATATTACAAA
>TARA_R110001606_G_scaffold81584_3_pt1 | contig 24385 bp, 25 predicted proteins | sample TARA_R110001606 | Tara Oceans TARA_R110001606 (sample SAMEA4398315) | marine metagenome | biome: Polar Biome; feature: [SRF] surface water layer (ENVO:00010504); material: water (ENVO:00002006), including particulate matter (ENVO:01000060) such as... | depth 5 m
GTCTTCCTGCCAGTGGAATGGCAAACGCGCGCCCGCCGGCCACGCCTGGGACAGGGTTTTCAACAGCACCGTCTGATCGTCTTCCAAGGCGGCATCGTGAAAATAGAAACGCTGGCCAGTGAGCGGGTAGAGCGCCTTGAACAGGCTCTCTTTCACCGAGAAGGTCACGGTGATCCGGCGCGCGCGCTGGTGCGCATCCAGGCCACCCAGAGCTTCCCGCTCCGCGCCGGTGAGAATCTGCTTTTCCAGCCGCTGGGCCCGATCCGGCGGCAGCCAGGCTTCCGCGTCCAGCCCCACGCCCCGCCAGTGCCGGGCGTCGCCGACCAGGGCGGCGGCGCGGCCCTGGGAATGGGTGATGGCGCCGGCCACCCCCGCCGGCCAGGCCGGTGAGCGGTCCGCGTTCACAGCCGGTGCTTGCACCGGCCGGTGACCCAGCGCGGCCATCGCCGCCTGCGCGCACACCCGACCGGCCAGGTATTCGGTGCGCCGCTTGGCCACGGCGCTGGCCAGGCTTTCCGGCAAGGGCACGCCGGCCTGTGGGAAATGTTCAGTGGCGAGGAGGTCCGAGCGGTAATCGCAGCGGGCCAGGAACAGCCTCTCGCCCCAGGGCCGGGTTTCCAGTGCGCTGAGACAAGCAGGCGGGCAAGAGTGGGGGGCATGGGTCATGGCGGTTACTTTACGCGATCCCGGCCTGGGTGTCGGCGGCTTTACGGGATTGCGCCACGGGCTGGGTCAGTGCTACTTGTGGGGCTCTTTTCTGTCGAGACATTGCCATGCTGAAACTCAATGTGATCATCGCCAGCACCCGCCCCGGACGGGTCGGTAAAGCGGTGGCGGACTGGTTCGATCAGGCGGCCCGCCAACACGGGGCTTTCGAAGTGAATCTGGTGGACCTGGCGGAGATGGCGCTGCCGATTTTCGACGAGCCCCATCATCCGCGCCAGCAGAACTACCAACACGACCACACCAAGCGCTGGGCGGCCAGCGTCGACAGCGCGGATGCCTATGTATTGGTGGTGCCGGAATACAATTTCGGGCCGACCCCGGCGCTGGTCAACGCGCTCAATTACGTCTACAACGAATGGAACTACAAACCCGTCGCGTTCGTCAGCTACGGTGGTATGTCCGGTGGCATCCGGTCGGTGCAGACCACCAAGCTGACCCTCACTACCTTGAAAATGATGCCGCTGATCGAGCAGGTGGCGGTGCCCATGGTCAATCAGCATCTGGACAACGGCGTGTTCAAGCCCGAGCCGGTCCATGAAGAGGCGGCCACCGCCATGCTCAATGAATTGAACCGCTGGGCCAGCGCGTTGAAACCGATGCGCGGTTGAAAGTAAGACAATTCGCGATTCGATAACCGCAATAACCACGATAACGATAATGGGAGAGCAGTATGCAACGCCGTACTTTTTTGATCACCGGCGCCACCAAGGGGATTGGCCGGGCCGCCGCCGAGCGGCTGGCGGCGGCCGGCCATGGAGTGGTGGGCATTGCCCGTAACGGTAACGATGCGGATTTCCCCGGCACCCTGGTGAGCGCCGACCTGGGCGACCAGGCGCGGACCGACGCGGTGTTGCGCGATCTGGTTGGCCGCTTCGAGTTCGATGGCGTGGTCAACAACGTGGGCATGATTCGCCCGCAGGCCTTGGGCGACATCGATCTGGACACCTTCGATGCCATCCATGCCCTGCACCTTCACCCGGCGATCCAGGCCAGCCAGGCGTTGCTACCGGGCATGAAGGCGCGCGGTTGGGGCCGCATCGTCAATGTCTCCAGCCTGACCATCTTCGGGTTGCCGGGGCGCACCGCCTACGGCAGCGCCAAGGCGGCGATGGTCAACTTCACCCGCACCTGGGCGCTGGAGTTGGCGCGCACCGGCATCACCGTCAACGCCATTGCCCCCGGGCCAATCGAAACCGAGCTGTTCCGCGAGAACAACCCGGCCGGCAGCGACCGGGAGGCGGCCTATCTGGCCATGGTGCCGATGAACCGGCTCGGCGAACCCCGGGAAATCGCCGCCACGCTGGAATTCATGCTCAGCGAAGACAGCGGTTATATGACCGGCCAGACCCTCTGCGTGGACGGTGGCGCCTCGGTGGGCCGGGCGGCGTTTTAACCCCTGCGGGTGTCCGCCTCCGCCATGGCGCGGGGGTGGGCGGGCTGCCACCATGGGGTTTGTTGACGCCATGCTCCGGAGCCGCCCGCCATGCAGGATTCCCTCACCTATTGTCTCAGCGCCGCCACCGAGGTCACGCCGATTGCCGACCTGACGGACTGGTGCCCGCGATGGCAGGCCCTGGCCGCTGGCGGACATGCGCCGGTGGCGCTCGCCATGCGTGGCGGTTTCGCCGCTGACCGGGTGGGCTGGGCGTTCGCCGCGGGTTACCAGGGCGCGCTGCGCGCTCTGCTGGCCAGGCACGCTGGTTACGCCGCTGGCGCCGGCGAACTGTTCGCCATGTGCGCCACCGAGGCGGCGGGCAACCGGCCCCGTGACATCCACACCACCTTGAGCGTCACCCAGGATTCGCTCACCGTCAGTGGCGAAAAAAGCTGGACCACCCTGGGCCCGGCGGCCAGCGCTTTTCTGGTGGTGGGGCGGATCGGCGGAGACCGCGATGATGCCGCCTCGCCGTCGCTCAAGGTGGCGCTGGTGCCCGCCAGCGCGCCGGGCATTCACTTCCAGGACAAGCCGCCGATTGAATTCGTGCCGGAGATTCCCCACACCGGCAGCCGCTTCGACGCGGTGGCGCTGGGTAGCGACGCGCTGTTGCCCGGTGACGGTTACAGCGACTATGTGAAACCGTTTCGCACCGTGGAGGACACCTACATCGCCCTGGCGGTGCAGGCCTGGCTGCTGCGCGAGGCCCGCGCCCGGCAGTGGCCGTTGGCGTTTCAACAGCAGCTGGCGGCGCAACTGGTGACGCTGGCGACCCTCGCCGACAGCGACTGGTCCAGCGCCGCCACTCATTTGGCCCTGGCCGGGGCACTGGAGCGCAGCCAGGAGCTGTACCAGCAGGCAACCGGGTATTTCGATCAGGCGCCGGCCGGGGACCCGGTGGCTCAGCGCTGGCACCGCGACCGGCCGCTGTTCCGGGTGGCCTCGAAGCCCCGCGAACTGCGCGCGGAACGCGCCTGGCAGCGGTTGCGGGACGCGCCGCGAAGTTAGCAGCGTTCCACGCGCGGAACGCCGGCCGATCGCGGGCCGCACCGGTTCGCGACGGTCATGGCGGTTTTACATGGTTTTGCTTCATGCGGCGGGCGGGTCTGCTCAAATGACAGGCAGACACCGTCATGGAGGGTGCTGTCATGATGATCCAACTGAACCCACCGATTCCCCTGAATACGCCGAAAGGAAAGGGCGTCGCTCATATCCTCATCGACTACGGCCCGGAGCTGCATTTGCACTGGACCGTGATCATCGAGGACACCGGCGAACTCTGGACCTTCTCAAACGCTGATGTGCGGGCGCTGACCAACGTGACCCTGGGCCGCGAAAACCCCCGACGCCCCTGGCAGCCGCCCGCGCCGACACCGGCGCCATCGAAGATCAATGGCGCCGGCGCGCGCTGAATAAGGCGCCGACGGTGCCATCCCGGCTACCCCGGCGAGCGCCGGGGTGTGAGGTGTGGGTGTGAGGTGTGCCGGCTCGCTCAGTGCCGGGCGGCGGGCAGGTATTGGTTGGCCCAATCCATCGCATCGGCCAATGATGCGGGTACCGTGTCGCGGTGCACGGCCGGCGCCTGGCCCTGAATCGGGTAGGTGCGGTAATCCACCTGCACGCCCAGGTTCTTGAAGCGCGCCACCATCATGTCGGTGAACGGCTTAAGCACGATGTGATCGTGGTCCGCCTGCAGCACCAGCAACGGCACCGACGGACGCACGTTCTCCACGTCCGTGAGGCTGGCGGCGGCGGCGTTCAAAGCCTTGAAATCCGCATTGGTGTTCAACAGCTTGTTATTGGTGACCGCCCAGCCGTCGGGCCGGCGCAGTTCACCAATGCAGCCCTCGTCGACCATGCCAATGCGCTTGCGGCCTTCCTCGGTGAGCAGTTTATCCAGGTCCACGCCCGGCGCGGAATGGGCCAGGCTGGCCAGAATCAGCGGCGTAAAGGCGCTGCCGGGCATGTCCGGGTGAGTCTCGATGTACTTGAGCTGGACGCTGATGTGGCTGGCCGGAGAGATCGCGATGGCGCCGGTGAGGTTCAGATCCTGAGCGTAGATCGGCCCCAGATAGGCCGCATAGGCCGCCGCCTGGCCCCCTTGGGAATGGCCCATCACCAGCCAGTCGCGGCTCAGCGCCGGGTTCACCTGGCGGGCGGCCAGCACCATGTCGGTGGCGCCCCGTGCTTCCGAGGGACCATTCAGGTAAGGGTGAGTGCCCGGCGTGCCGAGCCCTTCGTAATCGGTTTTCACCACCGCGTAACCGCGCTGCACCCATTGATCCAGGGTCACGTTGATGCCGCTGACGTAATCCCGATCCAGATAATCCGGGCCGTTCTTAGAGGGCGCGCACACGTCGGCGATGCCCGTGGTGCCGTGGGTCCAGCTGATCACCGGCCAGCCACCCTCGGGCGGCGTGCCCTTGGGAATCGCCACCGTGCCGGACACCGCGATCGGCTCGCCGGCGATGTTGGTGGAGCGGTACAGCACCAGCCAGTTTTGCCCGGCGGAGGGCAGGGCGGCTTCGTTGGTGAGGTCGCGGGCCCAGATCACGTCACCGTGTTTGCCCTCCGGCAGGGTGGCCGGCGGCGTATAGAAAGCGTCGCCGGCGGGGCCGCTGGCGATGGCCGGGCGGCTCTCGCCGTTGGGGCTCAGGTGGGCACAGCCCGCCAGCACCGTGAGGGCGCCGGCGGCGGCCAGATTCAGCAGGGTCGGCCGGGACGGCCGGAATGAGGACAGACGCATCCGGTTTTTCTCCTTATCGAGTAGGAAATCAAACCGGGAAAGTGGCACGGCCCGCGGGCGCCGCCAAGTGCAAAAGACGACGAATTCACACACTGGCTTCGAATCAGATGTGGCCGGCAACTTCATGCCTACCCTGCGAGCTTGTCTTGTGTCTTGGTGTCGAAGTCGCTGGCATCGTGTCGTTCATGAAGCTGGCTCGACAGCGGGCCGCTCGTGCGGTTGACGTTCCTGCCACGTGCAACGGTTGGCCTGGCGAGGAGTTGATCGGCCCAGCGCACGACGTTCTTATAGTCCTGCACACTGAGGAACTCGGCCGCGCCATCCGCGCCATACTGCAAGCCTTTTACGACCCCCCCCGTACCAGGGCCAGATCGCCATGTCGGCAATCGTATAATCGGCGCCGGCGACGAATTCGCTGTCGGATAATCGGCGGTCGAGCACGTCGAGCTGGCGCTTCACTTCCATGGCGTAGCGGTTGATCGGGTATTCCTGCTTGGTTGGTGCGTAGGCATAAAAGTGACCGAATCCACCGCCGAGAAAGGGGGCCGAGCCGATCTGCCAGAACAACCACGAGAGCGTTTCGGCGCGGTCTGACCGATCCGTTGGCAGGAAGGCTCCGAATTTTTCAGCAAGGTAAACAAGAATCGCGCCGGATTCGAAGATGCGGACCGGCGTCGGCTCGCTGCGATCCACCAACGCTGGAATCTTGGAGTTGGGGTTGATCTCGACGAAGCCGGAACCGAACTGATCGCCTTCGCCGATTCTGATCAGCCAGGCGTCATAGTCGGCGCCGGTATGACCGAGCGCGAGCAGCTCTTCCAGCATAATGGTGACCTTCTGGCCGTTTGGGGTTCCAAGCGAGTAGAGCTGCAGAGGATGTCTGCCGACGGGCAGTACCTTGTCATGGGTGGCGCCGGCGATGGGCCGGTTGGTACTGGAGAAGGTGCCGCCGCTTGCCTCGTCCCAGCTCCAGACCTTGGGAGGGCTGTATTCGGTTGTGTCGATCATTGCTAGTGCTCCGAGGCTAAGGTAACGCGAGTGGGGAATGGGAGCCGCGCGCTCTCACATCAGCGTGCCGCAGGGTCGTCGGTGGTGTCCCGCTTGGGCAGGACCCAGTTAGGACGAGGGAAGTGACACGTGTAGCCGTCGGGCCGCTTCTCAAGATAATCCTGGTGCTCTGGCTCGGCTTCCCAGAAGTCTCCGGCGGGCTCAACCTCCGTGACAACCTTGCCCTCCCAAAGACCGGAGGCATCCACGTCGGCGATGGTTTCTTCGGCGACGTGCTTCTGCTCGCCGTCGACATAATAGATTGCTGACCGGTATGAGGCGCCGACATCTCCGCCCTGACGGTTCAGCGTCGTGGGATCGTGGATTTGGAAGAAATACTCCAGGATGCGCCGGTAGTTTGTCTGTGCTGTATCGAAGGCGATTTCGATGCCTTCCGCATGGGTGCCATGGTTGCGGTAGGTGGCGTTCGGCGTGGTGCCGCCGGTGTAGCCGACGCGCGTCGAGATAACGCCGGGAAGCTTGCGGATCAAGTCCTGCATCCCCCAGAAGCATCCTCCTGCAAGTACAGCGCGCTGATGCATGTTAAACCTCCTTCACCTGATCGAGATATTCAACGTAGCCCTCGCTCTCCATGTCGTCGCGATGGATAAACCGGAGCGATGCGGAATTGATGCAGTAGCGCAGGCCACCGTGATCAGCGGGGCCATCCGGAAACACGTGGCCGAGGTGGCTGTCGCCATGGGTTGATCTGACCTCGGTTCTGATCATCCCGTGGGAGGTGTCCCGCAACTCGTTGATGTTCGTGGAAACGACAGGCTTAGTGAAACTGGGCCACCCGCAGTCTGAGTCAAACTTGTCGAGCGATGTGAAGAGAGGTTCACCTGAAACGATGTCTACGTAGATGCCGGGCTCATTGTGATCGTTGTACTCCCCTGTGAAGGGGCGTTCGGTGCCCGCCTCTTGAGTGACGCGGCGCTGCTCCGCCGTTAGTTGATCGATCACCGCCTGCGACTTTTCATAGCGCATAATGAACCTCGAATACGTTGTTTGATCACGGAGCTTGCTGCTATCAGGTTTACCGGTTCAGGGTCGGGTAGCCTCGCGTGTAGATCCAGTCTGACGCTTGCGCCGGAACGTGACAGGACCGGCAGTCGGTCTTGTAGTCGGTGGATGTGGTTTTCTGGGGCGTCGTTGCATCGAACCAGGCCCAGCCCCAACCGTCCCCCCAAAGCTTGTTTTCCGGGAATCTGCCGATATCATCTTTCACCATGACGAACCAGCCAGCGAGGGTGCCGGGACTGCTTACTGTTCCGGTTGTCATGCTATCAGTCATCGTATGAAACACCTCTTTGACAAGAACAGTGCCATCAGGAAAGTGTCCGTCCTTGCGATACGCGGCGATGGTTCCGGGTGATGCATAGACCACGTGCATCTCCTTTGAGCCTGGCGCGTCGTCCGCCGCCACGGCCCAACTGCCCAGCATTCGATAAGCAAGCTGATAGTCGGCAGGCACACGCAAAGCCCCCTTGTCATCGACAACGGCCGAGGCTGCGCCCTCGTACGGGGAGTGTGTTTCGATCCGTCCAGCGGCGATGACGGCGCCGATGACGGACAATCCGGCCAGGGCGACGCCCACGACACCGACTATCCTTTTGGCGCTGTTCCCTGCATTTTTCATAGCGCTGTTCCTTATATCAGTGAGCTGGAAGCGTTGACGATCTCAGTTGTCCAGCAACGGATAAAATTGGGTCCAGACGTCGTCTTTCTTGGCGCTCGCCATGTGGCAGTAGGCGCACGCGGATTTGGACTGCAGTTTGGCCGTCGATGCTTTCGGTTCGCTGTGGTTGAAGTTGTAGTAACCCCAGCCGCCAGTCTCGGCATAGCGTTTGGTATCCTTGACCGTAACGTCGGCGCCGTTCAGCTTTCCGGGGAAGTAGCCTCTTCCGGAAGGCTCGGTGCGCGATCCATCCGGGTTCTGGGCTGGCAGCACCAGTTGCAGTTCTTTGAAGAAGATCGTTCCCTCCGGGAACTCGCCCGTTTTCTTATAGATATCGTATGAGCCGGGTTCGATATAGACGTTGTGGAATTCAGGAAAACCGGCCTTGCCGCCATTGAGCGCATTGGGGGTGAGCGGCGAGCCAACGTATACCCACTCATTGAAGTTTTTAGGCAGGATCAGGTCGCCGGATTCGGTGTACTCGGGGAGGTAGCGATCCCTGTTCAGCGCACTGCCGTCGTTGGGTTCGGGCTGGGCGGATACGCTTGTTGTGGCAATGGCGCTGGAAATGGCAACGGCGATCAATAGAGGAGTACGCATTTTTTTCTCCTTTTTTCTCCACGGTATTGTGAGAACTTATGGTAGCTTTGCCTGCGTTCCTTCTTGTCTCAAATTGGTCCTGAATCGTCCATTTGTTCAAAAGGGTTGACCATCTGCGCGAATAACCCCTCATAATTGCCCTATGGTCGAACTACCCCCAACCGCGCATACGGTCCTGGATCATTTTCTGGCCGCTCTCGATATCGGTGTAACCCATTTCACGGTCTGCGATATACGCGATGGCTGGGGAATGCGCTTTGACGCCTGCGAGGCGGCGAGTCTGCATTACTGCCTGACAGGTGTTGGTACGCTGACTGTCCATGGCGCTGCGCCAGTTCAACTTGAGTCGCATACCTTCGTACTCCTGCCCCCGAGGGTCGCGTACCGTATCGAAAGCGCCTCGCCGGCATCGGTGCGGCTTGAGCACCGGGCGCGATTATGCGGGGTGTCCTCTCACGAATCCGTTCCGACGTTGACCGTCGGCGAAGGTCAGCAAGGCATCGCTACGGCTTGTGGAGAACTTCGTGTGGGGTTGGCCGGCGGGTTGAGCCTTTTCTCCTCACTGGGTGAGCCACTGGTGGTACGCTTTGGTAGCGCCGAAGGGCTGCATGACCAGTTCGTGATGTTGCTGGCTGAGTCGGCTCGGCCGGGTGTGGGGTCGCGTGCGCTGATTGAGGCTTTGCTCAAGCAATGTTTGGTACTGGCGTTGCGGCGTTGGATTGAGCTTGAGGCCTCGCCATTGTCCCTGTTGCCCTGGTTGGCCGGTGTGGCTGACACGCGGCTAAATCGTGCATTACAGGCTGTTTTCGACCAGCCTGCCGCCGCCTTTACGGTGGAAAGTCTCGCGATCATTGCCGGCATGAGCCGCTCGGCGTTTGCCGCTGCATTCCGGCGCGCTTTTGGCCAGTCGCCGATGAATCTGGTAAAGCTGGTGCGACTGCGCCGTGCCAGTGAGCTGTTGGTTACCACCACGCTGCCGGTGGCCGATGTCGCTAAACGGGTCGGCTTCTCCAGCAGAAGCAATTTTTCTCTCGCATTCAGCCAACTCCACGGAATGGACCCAAGCCGCTTTCGACGTGCCTTCACGGTGGTTGCGAAAAGATAGCGGACGTGGCGCCAGGGATGGCGAATCCAGCGTTTGGTATGAAGGGAATGGTGGGGTGAACACGACCGAAGCAGGGCTTCGCAGCGTGCGAACGCCCGGACAGGATGTTCGGGCCGGGGGTGTTGTGGCGCCGGCGTGGCGCCAGGGATGGCGAGACTAAGGTTTGGTGAGGAAAGAGTGGTGGGCCCACCAGGACTTGAACCTGGAACCAACGGATTATGAGTCCGCTGCTCTAACCAATTGAGCTATAGGCCCATGAGCGGGTGAAAAACGAGGAGGGGTATCCGTCCCCTTTTTTCGATCTTTTTATGGGGCTGAAAATAAAAAGCCCGGGCGGGGTGAGCCGTCCGGGCCGCTAGTTATATACCAGCTTACATGTCCGCGTCCAGGAAGCTGCGCAGGTGTTCGCTGCGCGAGGGGTGGCGCAGTTTACGCAGCGCTTTGGCTTCGATCTGACGAATCCGTTCGCGGGTGACGTCGAACTGCTTGCCCACTTCTTCCAGGGTGTGGTCGGTGTTCATGTCGATGCCGAAGCGCATGCGCAGCACCTTGGCTTCGCGGGCGGTGAGGTTGGCGAGCACTTCCCGGGTGGCTTCTTCCAGGCCCAGGGAGGTGGCCGAATCCACCGGCGATTCCATGTTGCCGTCTTCGATGAAGTCGCCGAGGCTGGAATCCTCGTCGTCGCCGATCGGGGTTTCCATGGAGATCGGTTCCTTGGCGATTTTCAGCACCTTGCGCACTTTGTCTTCCGGCATTTCCAGGCGTTGGCCCAGTTCTTCCGGGGTCGGTTCGCGGCCCATTTCCTGAAGCATCTGGCGCTGCACCCGGTTGATCTTGTTGATCGTTTCGATCATGTGCACCGGGATACGGATGGTGCGCGCCTGGTCGGCGATGGAGCGGGTAATGGCCTGGCGAATCCACCAGGTGGCGTAGGTGGAGAATTTGTAGCCACGGCGGTATTCAAACTTGTCCACCGCCTTCATCAGGCCGATGTTGCCTTCCTGGATCAGGTCCAGGAACTGCAGGCCCCGGTTGGTGTATTTCTTGGCGATGGAGATCACCAGGCGCAGGTTGGCCTCGACCATTTCTTTCTTGGCCCGGCGTGCCTTGGCTTCGCCGATGGAGATGCGGCGGTTGATCTCTTTGATCTCGCCCACCGGCAGACCGATCACGCTTTCCATGGTCAGGATCTTGCGCTGGTTGCGCTGGATGTCTTCGCGCACCAGGGTGAGCTTGTCGGCGTAATCCTTGGATTTCTTGCCTTTGAGCTGCTGATCGACCCAGTCCAGGTTGGTTTCGTTACCGGGGAAGGCGCGGATGAAATCCTTGCGCGGCATGGAGGCGCGACGGATCGCGAACGCCATGATCTGGCGCTCGAAACGGCGCACGGTTTCCAGGTGGCTGCGCGCCCCGCTGAGCAGTTCGTCGTAAATGCGCGGCACCAGCTTGAACAGGGTGAAGTGCTGGGCCAGGGCTTCCTGGGCCTTGCCGGAGCTGGCGTGATCGCGGCCGTTGCGTTTCAGCGAACGCTGCAGTTTTTCCTGCAGTTTTTTCAGCTCGGCGAAACGCTCCGCGGCCAGGATCGGATCCAGGCCACCTTCGTCCTCGTCGCTGTCGTCGTCGGTGGTGGCGGCATTGTTGGTGCTGTTTTTGTCTTCGTCTTCTTCTTCGTCGTCGTCTTTATCTTTGCTGGCCGCGGCGGCTTCCTCTTTCTTCTTTTGCAGCTGTTGTTGCTGTTGCTGCTGATTGAAGCGAGGTTCCTTGTTGGCGTTGGTGGCGGCCGCGCCGTCGTCGTTGGGGTCGAGGTAACCGGCGATGATGTCGGTCAGCTTGCGTTCTTCACTGATGATGCGGTCGTATTCGTCGAGCACCATTTCCACGGCGCCGGGCCAGTAGGAAAGGGCGTGCATCACTTCCCGGGTGCCTTCCTCGATGCGCTTGGCGATCTCGATTTCGCCTTCCCGGGTGAGCAGTTCCACGGTGCCCATTTCGCGCATGTACATGCGCACCGGGTCGGTGGTGCGGCCGGGTTCGCTCTCCACGGAAGCCAGCACCGCGGCGGCTTCTTCGGCGGCGATTTCGTCAGTGCTCTCGGCACTTTCATCCATCATGATCTGATCGGCATCGGTGGCCTTTTCCACCACGGAGATGCCCATGTCGTTGATCATCTGGATGATGTCTTCCACCTGATCCGTGTCGGTGATGGACTCGGGCAGATGGTCGTTCACCTCGGCGTAGGTCAGGTAGCCCTGTTCCTTGCCCAGCGCGATCAACTGCTTCAGCTGTGACTGCTGCTGTTTTTGAGTCGTCATGCGAAATGCCCGTAGTTTGGAGGACGAGAAGCCGTCGGGAAACGGCGTATTATACGTGGATATGGGGGCGCGGGCCAGTTGGCTCAAGCCCCGCTTAAGGGTCGTGCAGGGGCGCCTGCCGGGCCTCGGTGCGCGCCGCGGCCAGTGCCTGGTGCAGCGCCGCCAGGCGCGCGCCGTCCGGGTTGGGGCGGGCTTCCTCGCTTTGCAGGGCTTGCTCCAGCGCCAGGGTGTGAAGGCGCTGCAGCGCATCGCGCCAGTAGCGGCGGGCGGTGGCGTCGTCCATGGGCGGTTTGAGCGCTTCGCGCAACATCGCCGACAGCGATTCGCCCTGCTCCAGTGCCATCACCGCGCCCAGTACCGCCGCTGGCGAGTCGTTGTGTTCCACGGCGGCGGCCACTTGGATCAACAGATCAGCGTGGGCCAGGGTCAGTTCTTCAAGACCCTCCGGCAGGGGTTGCTCCTTGAGCACCCCGGGGTGGGACATCAGCAGCACCACCAGCCGTTCCGCCAGCCCCAGGCCGCCACGGGCGCGCCGCGGGCCGCGCGGGCGTTGCGCCGGCGCCGCATCGCGGCCGGCGCGCTCGGCGGGCTGTTGCGCGCCGTAGTCCGCCAGGTAGTCCGACGGGTAGCCGGGGTCGTCGTCCGGCTCATCCCATTGCGGCGCCGGCGCGGGTGCTGGCGTCGCTTCCCGGGCGGGACGCTGCTGGCGGAGTTTTTCCAGGGATTCCCGCTCCATGCGGGTGAGGCGCGCCAGTTCGTCTTCCAGCAGGGTGCGGTAAAACGGGCCGGCGGGCTTGTCCAGGTAGGGCAGCGCCAGGCGCGCGAAGCGGGCGCGGCCGTCCACGGTGTCCAGGTTGAGCCCTTCGCCCAGGTGCCGGAACAGATAGGTGGACAGGGTGTCGGCGCGCTCGGTGAGCGCCAGCAGCGCTTCCGGGCCCTGGGCGCGCACCAGGGTGTCCGGGTCTTCCCCTTCGGGCAGAAACAGAAAACGCGCCTGTTTGCCGTCGTCGAGCACTGGCAGGGCCGATTCCAGGGCCCGCCAGGCGGCCCGTCGGCCGGCGTCGTCGCCGTCGAAGCAGAACACCACTTCGTCGACGGTGCGAAACAGGGTCTTGCAGTGGTCTTCGCTGGTGGCGGTGCCCAGGGTGGCCACCGCGTTGGGCACGCCGTGCTGGGCCAGGGCGATCACGTCCATGTAGCCTTCCACCACATACAGGCGGTCGCTCTTGTCGCGGCTCTGGCGCCATTCCCACAGGCCGTAAAGTTCCCGGCCCTTGTGGAATACCGGGGTTTCCGGGCTGTTCAGGTATTTCGGCTTGCCGTCGCCGAGCACCCGGCCGCCGAAGCCGATGGTGCGGCCACGGGCGTCGCGGATCGGGAACTGAATGCGATCACGGAATTTGTCGTAGGTGCGGCCGGTGTCGTCGCGGCGCACCACCAGGCCGGCGGTCAACGCCAGCTCCAGGCCGTGATTGTCCAGCGACAGGCCGCCGATCAGGTTGTCGAAGCCGGGCGGCGCGAAGCCGAGCCCGTAGCGGGCGGCGATTTCACCGGTCAGGCCGCGACCTTTCAGGTAATTCACCGCCTTCTGCCGCTCCGGAGCCGCCTTGAGCTGCTGGCGGTAGAAGTTCTCGGCCCGCTTGAGCAGGTCATACAGGGTTTGCAGCCGGTCGCGGCGGGCGCGGTCCTGCTGGCTGTCATGGCCTTCTTCCCGGGGCACTTCCATGCCGGCGCGAGTGGCCAGCTGCTCCACCGCCTCGGGGAAGTTGAGGTGGTCGTATTCCATCAGGAAGCCGACCGCGTTGCCGGAGGCGCCGCAGCCGAAGCAGTAATAGAACTGCTTGTCCGGGGCGACCGTGAACGAGGGGGTCTTTTCCTGGTGGAACGGGCAGCAGGCGGCGTAGTTGCGCCCGGTCTTTTTCAGGGGCACACGGGCGTCTATCAACGCGACCAGATCGGTACGCGCCAGCAGATCCTGAATAAAGTGCTCGGGAATACGACCGGCCATGGGGGGAAATAGTCCGATTTGGCCGCCGGAATGACAAGTCCGGGGGAATCTGAGATGCGGAGTGAACCGCGATCAGGCGTTGAGCCTGGCCTTTACTTTGCCGCTGGCGGCGCCCATGTCGGCGCGGCCCTGCAGCCGGGGCTTGAGAACGCCCATGATCTTACCCATGTCCTGCATGCCGGAGGCGCCGGTTTCGGCGATTGCCTCGTCAATCAGGGCATCGATTTCCGCGTCGCTGAGGGGCGCGGGGAGGAATGCTTGAAGCACCACGATTTCCGCTTCTTCCACGTCGGCCAGGTCGTCGCGGCCGGCGTCCCGGTACTGGGTAGCGGAATCCTTGCGCTGCTTGATCAGCTTATCGAGCACGGCGAGGGCGCGTTCGTCGTCGACTTCGACGCGCTCGTCCACCTCGATCTGCTTGATCGCCGACAATGTCATGCGAATGACGCCCAGGCGCACCTTGTCTTTGGCGCGCATGGCGTCTTTCATGGCATCGGTCAGCTGTGCTTTCAATGTGCTCATGGCAGCGTACCTGGATCATGCCGCCCGTTGGAACCGGGCGGCCGGACCTTAGTAGAGACGCTTACGGGCGAGCTGCTCGCGCTGGAGCTTTTTCAGGTGACGCTTTACCGCCGCGGCACGCTTGCGCTTACGCTCCTGGGTCGGCTTCTCGTAGTTTTCGCGACGACGAACTTCGGAGAGAACACCCGCTTTTTCACAGGAACGCTTGAAACGGCGCAGAGCGACGTCGAAGGGTTCGCCTTCTTTCACTTTCACCTGAGGCATGAAGTATCACCTACCTTGAGATTTGGATTAATGGATTCGCTGCGGGCTCAGGTGGTCCCTTGGGGGCCAGGGCCCGTGAGGCCGGTTGGGCACCCAGGCAGCAGGGCGCGAATTCTACCGCACAGCCGGACAAATGCAAATAGGGGCCGGGGGCGCTATTATGCGCCCGCCGGGCTGAGCTTCCACGCGGCCCGTCGGCGGCGCCTTTTTCAGGAGACACCATGCGCGTATTGGGGATCGAATCCAGCTGTGACGAAACCGGGGTGGCGATCTACGACACCCGTGCCGGCTTGCTCGGGCAGGCGTTGTTCAGCCAGATCGAGATGCACGCCGAGTACGGCGGCGTGGTGCCGGAGCTGGCCAGCCGCGACCACGTGCGCCGGCTGCTGCCCCTGGTGCGCCAGGTAATGAGCGAGGCGGACACCGGCCCGGAGCAACTGGATGGCGTGGCGTATACCGCCGGGCCGGGGCTGGCCGGGGCGTTGCTGGTGGGCGCCGGGGTGGGGCGGGCCCTGGCCTACGGCTGGAATCTGCCGGCGGTGCCGGTGCATCACATGGAAGGCCACCTGCTGGCGCCGCAACTGGAAGCCGACGCGCCGGCGTTCCCGTTCGTGGCGCTGCTGGTCAGCGGCGGCCACACGCTGCTGCTCGACGCCCGCGGCCTGGGCGACTACGTGCCCCTGGGGGAATCGGTGGACGACGCCGCCGGCGAGGCGTTCGATAAAGTCGCCAAGATGATGGGCCTGGGCTACCCCGGCGGCCCACGGGTGGCGAAGCTGGCCGAGACCGGCACGCCCGGCCGGTTCCGTTTCCCCCGGCCGATGACCGACCGCCCGGGGCTGGACATGAGCTTCTCGGGCCTGAAGACCTTCACCCTCAATACCATCAACGACCTGGGCGGGCCCGCCGCGCTCAGCGACCAGGACCGCGCCGACGTCGCCCGGGCCTTCGAGGAGGCGGCGGTGGACACCCTGGTGATCAAGTGCCGGCGCGCCATCCAGGCCAGCGGCCACCGCCGCCTGGTGGTGGCCGGCGGCGTCAGCGCCAACCGGCGCCTGCGGGAAAAACTGGACGCCGACATGAAAAAGCGCGGCGTGCGGGTGTACTACCCGGGCCTGCAATACTGCACCGACAACGGCGCCATGATCGCCTACGCCGGCGCCCTGCGCCTGCAGGCCGGCGAACACAGCGGCCTGCCGATCAGCGTGCGGCCGCGTTGGCCGTTGGTGGAGTTGGAGGCGCTGGGGTAGGGCGCCGGACGCCGGACGCTAGACGCTGGACGCTAAACCCGTGCCACCGGCCAGCTTTGCGGGTTTGCAGAAACGTTCTGCGAACCCGCAAGACTTGCGGCCACGGGTTTTGACTTAGCGTCCGGCGTCCGGCGTCCGGCGTCCGGCGTCTGCGGCGCGGCGTCTGGCGCCTAGCCCTTCCTCCGAAACCCCAATTCCTCGCCGCTGAGCAGCTTGGCGAGGTTGGCGCGGTGGCGGATGAACATGATCACGGTGAGGGCGGCCATTGGCCAGAAGGCGCCGGGGAGCCAGAACCACAGGCTGATCGGAGCGGCCACGAAGGCGCTCAGCGACGCCACCGAGGAAATCCGGGTGATGCCGAAGACCCCCAGCCAAACGCCGCCGGCGATCAGGCCGCTGAGCCAGTGCAACGGGAACAGCAGACCGAAAGCGGTGGCCACGCCCTTGCCGCCGCGGAATTGAAAGAACACCGGGAACAGATGGCCGAGAAAAGCGCAGAAGCCGACCAGCGCCACCGCGAACGGCGACAACTCCAGGGCGCGGGCGATCAGCACCGGCACGGTGCCTTTGAGCACGTCGCCGAGCAGGGTCAGGGCGGCGGCGGGTTTGCCGCCGATGCGCAGCACATTGGTGGCGCCCGGGTTGCTGGAGCCCTGGGTGCGCGGGTCGGGGTAACCGAACAGCCGGCACACCAGAATCGCGCTGGACACCGAGCCCAGCAGGTAGGCGCCCGCGCACAAAGCCAACAACCAGATCCCGCTTTCCTGTAATGCCATGGCGTCCACCGGCTATAATTCCCATTGTGAAGTCCACGGCATTGTACACGCACCGCGTGGCTTGCATGCATACGCGATGACCGGCCCGCCCGGGGCATCGCGTCCGCGAACCGTAACAAGAGATGTGGCCGTGCGCACGCGCCACCTGGAGCCCCATGGATATCGTCTATATCAGTGACCTGAAGGTCAGCACCGTGATCGGCATCTTCGACTGGGAGCGCCGTATCCGCCAGACCGTCAGCCTGGACCTGGAAATGGCCACCGACATCCGCCGCGCCGCTGCCAGCGACCAGATCGACGACGCCCTGGACTACAAGTCCATCGGCAAACGGGTGATCGCCTTTATCGAGGAAAGCGAATTCCAACTGGTGGAAACCCTGGCCGAGAAAGTCGCGCAGATGGTGCGCGAGGAATTTGGCGTGAGCTGGCTGAAACTGCGCCTGAGCAAGCCCGGCGCCCTGCGTGGCTCGCGCGACGTGGGCGTGATCATCGAGCGCGGGGAGCGCGGCTGATGGCAACGGTGTTTCTCAGCCTGGGCTCCAACATCGACCGCGAGCACAACATCCACTCCGGCCTGGACCACCTCGCCGAGGCGTTTGGCGAGCTGGCCTTGAGCCCGGTGTACGAAAGCGAAGCGGTGGGCTTCGACGGCAGCCCCTTTTATAACCTGGTGGTGCAAATCGACACCGCCCTGGCGGTGGCCGAGCTGGCCGAGGCGCTGCGCCACATCGAACGGGCCCACGGCCGCGTGCGCGGCGAAAAGAAGTTCGCCAGCCGCACCCTGGACATCGACATCCTCACCTACGACCAGCTCAGCGGCGACGTCGACGGCGTCAACCTGCCCCGCGATGAGATTCTCAAGCACGCCTTCGTGCTCAAGCCGCTGGCGGACCTGGCGCCGCGCGTGGAACACCCGGTGCTGCGGCGCAGTTACGCGGCGCTGCTTGAAGAGTACGATTTTCCCGGGCAGCGTTTGTGGACGGTGCCGTTTCAGTGGCCGGCTGGAATCTGACGCGCAGCGGAAAGATCAAATCCGTCGCTGGCACGGCGGCCACTGCCCCGAACCTGATGGTTTTGGCATCAGTCGTTGCGTGCCGAAGGCAAAAGATCAAAACCAAAAGGCGGAGGCCGGCGGCAAAGCTCATCGCAGGCTGAGCGGAGAGCCGTCGATGGGTAGCCATTGTCTGAATTCGTCACAGCTCATATCGTGTGCCACGCCATTGACAGTCACCGTGATCTGATCGCTGCCGGCGAAATACACATTAATGCTGGTGTTGTCGGCGCCGTTGACAGTAATGTCTCCGCTTTCGCTGCAGACGTCGCCGTCGTATGTCCGTGGCGTGTTGGTCACCACGTCCACGTAGCTTTGCAAACCCTCAGCAAGCAGCGGTGTAAGGCGACCGTTAGTGGTCACTCCCGGCTGTTCTTCAGAAAGCATCTCGACAACGCTGGACCAGTCTTTGACACTGAGCTGGAAATTCATTTCCGACGCATCGCCGGTCTCGTTTTCGACCTTTTGATTTATTTTAAAAGTAAAGTTCGCTTCGGTGAGCGAGGGAGCTGGGTCAGAACTCACCTTCCCAGAGCCGTCCAGCTCCAAAGATTCTGAGTTAAAATATTCATAACTCAGTTCCAACAAAACATAGAACCGCTGAGCGTCGAAAAAGAAAGGAGAAGCCGGCTCGGGGCTGTCATAAGTTAATTGCAGCTCGCCATCAAGCACCTCACGAAAAGTTTCATCGTCGTTGGTAGCGGTACAATTGTCGGCGGAGAGGAGGCTTAGTCGTTCATTATTTGTAGCGTCAAGGCTGGTCTCTAGGGTGGCGCTGCCACTTTGGCATTCCGGACTGGTGACGATAGTTCCAGGGATGGAAAAATTCGTCAGGCTGAGCGCTATCTCCGGCGCTATAAGTGTTTGTGCGACAACCTGAGCGGCGTTGTCGTCGGTGATTTTCAGTGGGCCGGCGCTGCTGTCGTGGTGGCTGCTGCTGTCGCCGCCGCAGGCGCTGAGAACAAGGGCGCCGAGAACGGCGGGCACAAGGGTGCGTGTCCGGCTGTGGGCAGCCGGGAGTAGACGGTGTTTCATGGTGGTATCCCCCCTAGGGATTGAGTCTGTCAGGATAATCGGGCGCTGACCGGCTGTTGTGAAGTTTGGGTATTGTTGGTGTGCCGGTGCGCGGATTCGAATAATAGCGCATTGCCGGGGGCTGGGAAGCCCCCGGCGTGCATCAGCCGTTGGCGGTGGGTTCGGCAAGCCACTGCAGGAACTGTTCGCAGGTTCGTTCGCTTTGCGCGACGCCGTTCACCGTTACGGTGATGTGGTCCGCGCCGTTGAACAGGACGCTGGTGTAGCTGCTGCCGGCGCCTTCCAGGGTGATCTCGCCGCCGATCGGGCAGTCCGAGTCGGGACTGACTCTGATGCCGGGCGCTTCGGTGATCAGTTCCACGGGCAGGTCCGAGCCGGGGATTAGCAGTTGGCCGCTGACCTGGAGCAGGTCGTCGTCGCCGGTGGCGCTGGCGATTACGCTCAGGCCGGGAAAGCGCAACACGATGTCATTGGGTGGATCGCTCGGGGCGGTGTTGCGGAAGCTGGTCAGGGTCCCGTTGGCGGTATAGCTGAGCGGCGAGACGGTGCCTTCCGGTAACTCGAATACGCCGTCGGCGGTATCCACCCGGCCGTTGGTGTCGCCAAGCTGTAACTCGTTGGAGAACTGCTCGGCGACGATGCGGCTCACATCGCCGTTCTCGTTGTATTCAAAACTTAAGCCGCCGTCGATTATCTGGCCGAACCAGGGACCAGACCCGAAACTATAGCTTTGCGTGCACTGGTCAAAGAACACCGAAGTGACCCGGTTCTGGTCGTTCAGGGTTTGTTCCTGGCTGCCGCCGTCGGTGCAATCGTTGAGGACCACGTAGTTCGGGTCGGTGGCGTCGATCAGCGCCGCCAACAGCGGTGGGCTGGTGGTCAGGCTGGACCAGGTCTGATCGATGGCCACCGGCGCGGTGCTTTCATCAATGCTTAATGCCGTTTCCGTGCGGTGGTGGTGTGAGTCGCCGCCGCAAGCGGCCAGTGAAAGTGATGACAATGCCGCCAGCGCGCACAGCGCAAAGCGGCCGGTTCGGGCGTGGTGCCCGCCGGTCGTTTTCTGGTTCATGGTTCCCCCCAAATGGAGCCCGTGGGCTCCGGTTCAAATGCAAAGTTATGGTGCAAATGCGGCGCGGCCTGGCCGCGCTCGGTAATGTTTTAGCATTCGGCCAGGGGTGGGGCAATTTTTCGCTGCGCGCTTTGTTTTATACAAGTCCGTTTAAAACGCGTAGGGCAGCACCCGGTAGATGTCCTGCAGGTAGGGCGCCAGGGTGTCGCAGGTCAGGGTTTCGCCATTGCCATTGGTGGTCAGCACCAGTTCATCGCCGTTGAAGGTCAGGTTGGCGCTGCTGTCGTCGTCGTCGGCCAGATCCAGGGCGCCCAGGTCCGGGCAGGTGTTGTCGGAGAAATGGATCGGGATCGAGGTGCTGGCGTCGGCGCTGCCGGCCAGCTCGCCGTGGAAGGTAATCCGCCCGTCGATGCTGTTGTCGGCGTTGCCGTCGTTGGCCAGCGCGAAGCGGGAGTCGTAGTCCTGGAAATCCCAGCGCAGACTTTGCGCGTCGATGGGGGTGGGGTCGCCTTCGACTTCGCGGTGGTAATCGACGGCGAGCGTCATGTTGACATCCACAAAGCTGAATTCCACCGGCTCGGGCAGCAACGAGACGGTAAAGGCGCCGTCCAGGGTAAGGGTGTGCACGGTGATCTCGCCGTCGCTGCTTTCCCGGGTTTCCACCGTCAGGTTGTCGGCGAGCACATGAATGGGCGCGTCCACGCCCTCGCCGTCGTAGATCATGCTCAGGCCGCCATTCTGAATGCGCTGGTAGCCGTCGTCATTGAGCTGGCAGTCCTGATAGGTGACCTGTTCGGTTCTGAAATCCTCGCCGAGTTCGGCGTCCGCCGTGGCCGGGTCGTCGCAATAGATGGCGGGTGCGTACATCAGTTGGGTGACCGGGTCGAACAGCATCAGCAGGGTATTGCTGGACAGTATGGTCTGGGCCATCAGGTTGAGGGCCGAGTCGCGATTGATCAGTGCGGTGGTGTCCGGTGGCTCGGAGCCGTTGTCGTCGCCATTGTTGTCGCCGCCATTGTCCACCGGCGGATTATTGTCCCGCTGGTCATGGTGGTGGTCATCGCCGCCGCAGGCGGCGAGCAGAATCGTCAGTACGAGAATAAACAGCCAGACGCCGGCGCGGGCGCTGCTGCGGTTGGTAAAGTCCATGTGGTTGTCCCCAAAACACAGCCCAAGGGCGAGGCCGAGCCTCGCCATGCGATCACGTGGACACCTCGAAGGCGTGCCACCGCCAACAGACTGCCAGGGGCGTGGGGCCGGCTCTATCACCGTGGTTTCAGGGAAAGTGGACGTTTTGTCCCGGCGGGCTTACCGCCCCTGATCAGAGGGGCGGCAGCGTGTTGCCGTGGCGGGCAATCAGATCGGTGAATTGGGGAAATCCATGGCTTCCTGGAGCCAGGCCCCGTACTCCTCGCAGCTGTAATGGGTGCCCACGCCATTAAGCGTGATCAGAATGTCGTCATTGTCGATCACGCTCAGGTTCAGTGAGGTGCCGTCGCCGCCCTCCGCGGTGATGTCGCCCGCACTGGGACAGCTCGAGAGACCGTTCGCGCCGACCGGCGCGTAGGTGGTCAATACGACGCGGCCAGCCGGGTCACCCAGTGTCACATCGCCGGAGAGCTCGGCCAGGTAGGCGCCACTTTGATTGACCCCAATCTGGCGGTAGTCATCAAGGATCCACTGGCGTTGGAATGACTGCTGCTCCCCGTCGTACGTGCTGTCGAGGGAAAAGGCCAGAGTGCCATCCACTTCTTGGAAATCCGAGTTCTCCAGATTCTCATCCACCTGGAAATCAATCTCGCCGTCGAAGCTGAAGTGAGTCTCCGATGAATTGTCGGTGTCGCCGTACGTGGAGATCAGGGTGAAACTCTCTGCGTTCAACTCCGAGGGCGGCGCATCGGGGTCCTCACTGTCGTAGTCAAATCGCAGGGTCCCGTCCACTGTAACGCCGTTCTCCACCACGCAATCGCTCATTGAAGCAGAGACCGGCCGCTCCAGGTCGTCGGATTGCACACTTGCCTCGCCTGACAGGCAGTTTTGTCCGGTTGCCAGAAAGCCTGCCGCTGAAATCATGGCATAGAAACTCTCGGGCAGTAGTTGGGCAAACAGCAGCGTATCCCCTGCGACCCGGGCGGCATTGGCTTCGCTCAATACCAGAGCCTGGGGCTCGGGGTCGGGGTCGGCGGAGGAATGGGAAGAATCGCCGCCGCAGGCGGACAGCATCGCGCACGCCACGGCGAGCATCGCCATGGCGTTTTTCTTTTTGCTCATCATTGGTTGACCCCCAGTAAAGTGTTAATGCCCGGCACGGGCGCTATTATTTTGTCTTCTTTCCGAGCTGAAGGATACTTCGGAATGAGAGGGGCGCCCCTCCTTGCTATCGATGCAAGGGTCGCGGCGCGCTCGGCTCAACCGCCGGGGAAGGACAGCGAACGGCCGCCGTCCACGGCCAGGATCTGGCCGGTCACGTAGGGGGCATCCAGGGCCAGCCAGGCGACCGCGCCGGCGATGTCCCCGGGGCTGCCGGCGCGGCCCAGGGCGGTGGCGTCGACAATGGTGGCTTGTTGGTCCTGGCCGTTTTCGGACGATAGGGGCTCGGGCCACAGGATCGCCCCGGGGGCGACGCCGTTGACGCGCACCGCCGGGCCCAGTTCGCGGGCCAGGCCGCGGGTCATCGTCGCCAGGCCGGCCTTGGCCATGCAGTAGAGGCTGTGATTGAGCAGCGGCTTTTCCGCGTACACGTCGACCAGATTGACGATGGCGCCGGTGCCCGTGTCGGCGAGGGCGCCGGCCAGGCGCTGGCTGAGCAGAAACGGAGCACGCAGGTTGCTGTGCATGAGCGCGTCCCAATCCTGGTCGGTCGCCAGGGCCAGGGGGGTGGGGTAGAAGCTGGAGGCGTTGTTGACCAGCACCTGCAGGGTGCCGAAGGCGTCCAGGGCGCGGTCCGCCAGGTCGCGCACCGCGTGCGGGTCGTTGAGGTCCGCTGGCAGCGCCATGGCGCTGTCGGCGCGCCGCTGGTTCAGTTCCGCCACCAGTGCCTCGGCGTCGGCGGCACTGCGATGGTAGTGGACGATGACCCGGCACTGCCGTTGGTGGAGGCCGCGCACGATTTCCGCGCCGATGCGTCGGGCGCCCCCGGTGATCAGGGCGACGGGTCCTGTTGCCATTGTTCCTGGAACTCCTTCTTGTATTCCTTGAGGGCGCGCACCCGTTTGTCGTCCAGGGCGCGCCCCAGGGCCGGGCCGTTGAGGCCGGCTTCACGCAGGCCGGCGACATCCACGGTGCGAATGATTTCCGCCGCGCCGATCAGAAATTCCCGTTGTGGGAACGGCGCTTTGGGGTCGGCGGCGCAGGTGCGGAAATCCGCTTCGCAGGCGTCCACCAGGAATTTCAGACGCCGCGGCCGGCGCAGCACGTCGAGCGTGCGCAGCAGGTGCAGCAGCGCCGGGGGGCGCAGTTTCAGCGCCCGGTGCACCTGAACCTGCCAGCGCACCATGGTCATGCCCGCATCGGCCATCTCTTTGGGGGCCTTGAGCCGCTCGGACATTTCCCGGGCCGGGGTTTCGCCGCGCCGTTCGTGGTTGCGATGGTCGGGCCAGCCGTCCGGTGGCGTCATGCTCTTGCCGAGATCGTGGCACAGCAGGGCGTAGCGGGGCGTCAGGGGCAGGTTTTGACGGGCCGCCTGGGCCAGGCAGCGCCATTGGTGGGTCAACACGTCCACGGTGGGGTGATGATCGGGGGCCTGGGGGATGCCGTCCAGGTCGGCCAGCTCGGGGAACAGGTCGGCCAGGGCGCCGCAATCGTGCAGCGTGCGGAAAAAGATCTGCGGCGATTTTTCCATCAGGGCGCGGCTGGTCTCTTTCCAGACCCGCTCGGCGACCAGATGGCGCAGTTCCCCGCTGAGCGTGATGCGGGTCATCATGTCCACGGTTTCCTCGGCGACGCGAAAGCCCAGTGAGTAATAGCGGGCGGCGAAGCGCGCCACCCGCAACACCCTCAGAGGGTCTTCGGCGAAGGCGTCGGACACATGGCGCAGCACTTTGGCTTGCAGATCAGTGCGGCCATTGAAGGGATCGATGATGCTGCCATCGGGGGCCTGGGCCATGGCGTTGATGGTCAGGTCGCGGCGGATCAGATCCTGCTCCAGGGTAATGTCCGGCGCGGTGTGGAACACGAAGCCGCCGTGGCCATGGCCGCTCTTGCGTTCGGTGCGCGCGAGCGCATACTCCTCGCCGGTTTGTGGATGCAGGAATACCGGAAAGTCGTTGCCGACCGGTTTGAAACCGCTGGCCTGAAGCGCTTCCGGCGTGCCGCCGACCACCACCCAGTCCTTTTCCTTGACCGGTAATCCAAGTAGTTCGTCGCGGACGGCGCCGCCTACCAGATAAATGTCCATTTGTTCGTTATAACCCCTTTAACGCAAAATACTCGCACGTCTGTTGTTGTTCTGGAACCGGCCGTGGTTGGCGATGGCAGGTGCATCAGGCGGGTGTGTGGCCCGTCGAGCAGGCCCCGCAGCCGCATTGTCACCACGCGTGCGCTTGTTCACAACCCCTTCCGCTTGCGAATTTGCTGTCCCCTTTTTTATTTCTTTGCGTCGGAGAATGAATGAATACCGCGCTTGCGTACCTGATCGTGATCGCTGTCTGGGCGACCACGCCGCTGGCGATTAAATGGAGTGGCGAGGCCTTGCCGCCGCTGGCGGCGGCCGGTGCGCGCATGGCGTGCGCCGCGCTGCTGGGGCTGGTGTGGCTGGCGGCG
>TARA_R110001606_G_scaffold395280_1_pt1 | contig 24337 bp, 27 predicted proteins | sample TARA_R110001606 | Tara Oceans TARA_R110001606 (sample SAMEA4398315) | marine metagenome | biome: Polar Biome; feature: [SRF] surface water layer (ENVO:00010504); material: water (ENVO:00002006), including particulate matter (ENVO:01000060) such as... | depth 5 m
CCGCTGTATAATTTGTTGATGTTGCATATACATTCATGCTACCGATAGCAGTTTTAAAACCGTCTCTTAAATCGTTAGGAGAAATTTCTGCGTTAGTGTTATCAGCGTATAATGTTTGCAGCTGACCTAACGTCTTTTTAATGTCTGCCATTTTTTACCTCTTTATTATTCTATTTATATTAGAACAGACCGTATGGATCGTTGCCAGATGGGTCATCATATAATACATCATTACGTTCTGTGTCTATAAGTCCGTTTTGCCCAAGAACATCTGGTTGATTGATATGATTATTAATATCATCACCGGCAAGTGCAGGACTTACGTTGAATTTTTTATCAACATTCGGTTGAACTACTATGTCCCATGTATGAGATCTTTGTAAGAACATTTCAATTTTATCTTTTACTTCTATTACTTCATAGTAAACATTATTATGAGTAGACATTATTATATCACCAGCGTTTGGCTTAGTAGGTTTTGATACTATATTACCATTCATATTTAATTGTGATGCTTGTTTAAAATGTTGTTTTGAAACAAACACATGGAAAGTATCCATTCCTTCAATTCCAAACTTAGACCATAACTTATCGTCTTGAGGTAATTGTTCCGTATAATATTGAACATGATAATTTCTCATTATCGTTCTATCGTTATCTTCGCCAAACACTTTTTCATTAGCAGTAGAGTAATCTACTTCGTAATAAACACAAGGAACACCGAACTTATTAAATATTTCATTATTTAAATTATCATAAAGTTTAGATTCAGCATCTCTGCAGTCAGTGTCTTTTGCCCAATAAGGACTATCTATGTTTAAGCAATCATCCCAGTCTGGGATCACTTCACCGACGCCATCAATCTCTACCATCTTAACCAATATAGAGGAAGGATTAACTACCGTAACAATACCTATTTTAGTTGTTACAACATTAGCAGTTACTTCAATATTAGATGGGTACACATCAAATGTTTCGCTAGTGCTAGCGATTGCTTCTTTAGGTATAATATTAATTAATGCTTCATCTACTAAAACATTAATATTAGAAGTTACCGTTATAGTTGGTATGAGAGGTAAAATTAATATGTCAGCTTTTGTGACATTTATATTTTGCCCAATATTAGTTGTTATTTCATTAGGAGTAACAATAATATCAGATTTATTTACATTTACCAGTTCACCAATACCTGCTATAATATTTGGTGTTTGTGGTTGTAATAATAGAATGCTTTCTGATACATTTACAAAGATTCCAACAGTAGTTATCACATCAGTAATAGCAATACTAGAGATTTCTAAAATCGTCTCAGAAGTGTTTATAGAGATTGAAATTACTGCAATAATTGTTACATCATTTGGTAAAATTTCAATATTAGATTGTGTAACATTTACCAAAACGTTATCAGTAATTAAAGTAGTTGCATCAAGAGGATTAATATTAATGATTGATTCTGTAACATTTATTGAAATGTTATCTGTAACTAAAGTAGTCACATCAAGAGGATTAATATTAATGATTGATTCTGTAACATTTATTGAAATGTTAGAAGTAGTAGTAGCAGTAGTGTCAAGAGGGTTGAATAATATTATGGATTCGCTGACTGAAATTAAAGCATTTGAACTAACAAGAACCGTAGGATTCTTTTCTTCAATTATAATTATAGATTCACTGACATCAATTAAAGCGTCAGTGGAAACAGTAACAGTTAGCGATTCAATATGAACATTAGAAATATTCAAAGGGGCTTGTTGAAACCCCGATGAAAATCCGCTATCAAAAGATATACTGCCAACGTAAATGTTGCTCATGTTATCTCCAGCAGTTATTAATTAATTAATTATTTCTTATACACCTTGTTTATAATTTAGAATACCGTTAGCATTCCAAACAACAGTAAAGTCACCTGCACTTGATGATTTGGTTCCTGAGAAATCAACAAAAGTAACAATACTTTCTGGTGTGTCTGTTAATGATGTTCCCTTTTTAAATACAACTGCACCTGCCGCCGATATTGTTACACTCGGCCCGAATACAGCGTTATCTGCGTCTACTTTAAAAAAATCGTCAGTGCCAGTTGCTCCTACAGTGACTTTGGTAACAGCGACATTATTTAGTTGTTTTCTAGCATAACCACTAGTACTTACTTCTTCAGCAGTCGCTTGAGTGACAGTGTCGGTCTCGGTTGCAGTGTAAGCTGATGTTACTAGTAACACCCCGTAATCTGCTGTAGCGTCAGTAAATGCTGCTGTGCCTTTTATCATTTTTTCTTTATATTGGTTATATACTACGTTAGCCATAGTTAATTCTCCTTTAGAGTTTTATGTCTTTTTTGAAACATGGAAATTCTTGTTCTTTATAGTATTTATATCTTTCTTCCCAGTGTCCATACACATGATTATTTGTTTGATTGCCATTTCTGTTTACGAAACTGAAGTCATCTACAAAATCCCATATTACAACACCTTCTTTTGCTTCATGAGTTCTAAGTCCGCGGCCGATTGATTGTAAAACTCTTATCTCTGATTTTGAAGAAGATCCAAATATTACATTGTGTATCCTTTTAATATTTATACCAGTAGACACTGTTCCAAAAGTTGCTAAAAGGATAACATTATTTTCTTTGTCAATCGTTTGCCGAATGACTTCTCTTTTATTAGCATCAATAGAACCGTTGATAATATAAAGTGTGTATTTATCATCTATATTAGTCTCTATAAAGTCCTTGATGTCATTTAAATGTTGAATATGATTAACTAGAATCAAAGAATTCTGACCGTCTTTAATGTTATCAAAAACATATTTAAATGCATTCATTCTTTCAGGCGTAGTTTCTATTAAATCAATCTCATCATGGTATTTACGACGCTTACCTTTTTCGGCAATGTCTTTTGGGTATTTTAAAAACGCATTAACGACGGCTATATTAGATAACACGCCTTCATCAATTAATTTTTTAGATTTAAGATTGTATATTGTAGGGCCTAACATGCCATGAATGTTATATGCATCAGATTCTTCTTTTGGCAATGTACCAGTTAACCCAATTCTTGTTGAGGCATTAGCACACTTAGCAGCAATCTTCTGAAGCTCAACTGATTTAACAGTATGAGCTTCGTCATTCATGATTGCTTCGTAAGGTGTAAAAAACTCAGGGCCTTTTCTCAACAAAGATTGATAAGTAGTTATTAAAACTTCTTTTCCAAAAGTTGGCTTTTGTCCTGAGTATAATTTTTCAGTGTGGTGTCCGCATTCATACCAACCATAATCTACAAAGTCATTAAACATTTGATTCACTAAAGAAACATTAGGCACTACTAATATAACTTTTTTACCTTCAGTTAAAAGGTATCTTATTATCGCATATATGATGAGGGATTTACCAGAACCGGTCGGAGATACTATTATGCCACGCCTGTTATTTATAGCAGACTTAATAGCATCATGTTGATATTCTCTAGGATAAAATTCGGTATCTTTAAAAATGATATCATAAAAAGTTTTAAAATGAGCATCATCCTTTTGCTGAGGTACTAACTCATCAATATTAAATGTCATCTTAGGACTATATCCAAATTGATTGCAGAACTTTAACAGCTCTGGCATTAAACCAATAGGAAGTGTTTTATGATGCATATTAAAATAAGATATTTTCCCATCCCATATTCGTGCTCTGAATCTTGGGTGGAATTTGTGGTTAGGTGCATAAAACGAACTGAAGGCTTTTAACTCTAGCAGTTGTGATATGTCACCATTCACTCTTAAATTAACATTATCAATTTTATCAATATATAACGAACCGTCATCCATGCGGATATCCTTTTCAGTTAAAGCTCTATCTGATGTCGGGCTTTAACGTATTTTTTTATTTCTTCTTCAATTTTTGATGATAGTTTAAAATCCTTTACCATCTCTGGGAAAACCTTAACAAAAGCGTCGTTACCGTTTTTAGAAATTACTATATCGGCTGCTTTAATTACTGCCTTAGTTTTATTTTTATCGTCAAGCGTACCCATTAAAACATTAGCAATTTGTTTTTTGAAGAAAGATTTAATGGCGCCTTCATTAATTTCTCTATCTCTGTTTAAATAATCTTTAAAATCCATTTTATAATCCTTTGATATATTTTTCCAATGAAGCCATTGCTTTATCAACTTTAGAAAATTCTTTAACCATTTGCTTAAGTTTCGCTGGGTATTTTGTATTAACGATTTCTTTTACATCTTGACGGAAATCTTCATAACCGCTAAGTGCTGTTGCGAAATCCATAATGAGTTGCTTACTATGATCTTCAGATAACATAGAAGATTCCATGAAGAATCTTTCTGCACCATCTATACGTTCTTTTTGTGTCTTATTCATGTTGTGCTCCTTAACGAGAACCGATTTTAGATAATCTTACAATCATCCTTGGTTGTTTTAAATATTGCATTCCAGAAGGTGTTACCTTATTAGATTTTGAAATAAAATTATTATTCTTTAATTCTTTGTTTATGTTTTTATCAATTACTGCAGGCAAGGCAGACCCAACTGCTAATACTGATAACATAACTAAAGCTGTATCAGAAAGTTCTTTTATGGTAACTTTCTTTTCTTCTTTAAGATAACCAGCTACCCCTTTATACCTAGTAGACTCTTTCATAGTATGTTTTTTACTAGGATCAATTATTACTCTTGCGCGTTGTAATAATGCACGTGATAATAAAGCAGGTGTTGTTTTATCTGAACGATCTGTTATAAAGAATGGTTCATTTTTTAAAGTCTTACCGTTTAGTTTTGTGTTTAATTTAATAACAGGACGTTTCTCAATAGTTGAACTTACTGCACCAGTTTTAACTTTTGCAATTTCTTCTAAAGGAAACTCAAAAGTTTTATTATCAACTTCAAAGGTTACTATATCATTATGTACTTTAATATTATCACCATGTAAAACACTATATCTGCCATTACCAGTATCTAATTTAGAAAGAAACGTTCCTATTTTATCAATCTCAACATTTTCTTTATGTCCTAATATTGACTCGGTTGGATTTTCACTGTGTTTAGATGCTATATATGTTGCCATCTTAGATACTATGTCTTCGTCAATTTCTTTAAACCCTTTAGTACCAGGGGATGAGTTAACTTCTAATATATAAATTTTTCCATCAGCAGCTAATATATGGTCAACTCCACAGATATCACAACCTGAAACTCTGGCTGCTTTTAAGATTTCTTTTTTCTCTTTAGGATTTAGTTCATAAGGTTCAATAGCTGCGCCTTGAGATACATTATTTCTAAAATCTTTTCCATCGGAAATTCTTTTCATTGCACCGATAATCTTATTACCTATTACGATAGTTCTAACATCACCATCATTTTTAATTAACTCTTGTATTAATAAATCTTCGCCTTGATTCCATAGTGCTTGAAGAACACCTTTTGCTGATGAACGTTTATCTATCTTAAATACGCCAACTCCTTTTGAACCTTTTAGTGTTTTAAATACTGCAGGGAATTCAAAATCATTTATGACATTATCTAAAGAATCCTCATCAGGTATTAACTTAGTTGCTGGTGTTGATATACCTTTACGTAAAAGCAGTTTTGAAAACTTATGTTTATCGTTTACAAGTTTAGTAGATTTTAAATTATTAACAACATACACACCATAGTCTTCAAGGTCCTCAACGACATCCTCGCCATGTGTAGTGTTGATTGCCGAGTTTCGCATTAAAGCCGAAGTGTTTGCAGGGTTAAAAGTAAATTCTTTTCCACCTGGATTATTAGCAGTAACAGTTCCATCTTCATTTTTAGTAAGTAAAGCGTTATTTGTAAAGAGAACAAAGTTTGTAATATTCATCCCATCAAGATCTTCTTTAATACCTGCAGATGTTTCAAATAAACCATCTTTTGTGTTTAAGTTTTTATCTGTTAAGATTAAAACAACTTTATCTTTCTTAGCCATTTATAATTCCTCATCTAGGTATGATGATAATTTAGAGAACCCAGTTATTGTTTGCGGGTCATTAAAATTATCTTTCACATCGTATTGCTCGTTACCTGTTTTAGTTATATATAATCGTTTAGTTTCACCAGATTTAAATATGATTTTAAACTCAGGATGTGAACCCATCTTATAAGAACTGGCAGTTCCATCGTTTCCATCTGCGTATTTTTTTAAGAATTCTGATTCCTGTGTATTGAAACCACGACCTTGTAAAAAGTTTTTGTATTCACTCATAATATCTCCTAGAACATTCCTGCTCTAAATTTCTGTATGTCTATATAGTTCTTAATTGAAAATGATAATCTTTTAACATTATCAAGAACACCTTCTAGGTATTTAACTATATATTCCTGTTCATTTACTTTAATTCTTAATTGGTGGTATGCAGGATCAGTATTAATTTGTGAATCAATTTCATTCCTATTTCCCCACTCATAATTGTCATGATGTTTAACCTTTTTATAAAGTGTCCCATACATAAATTCCATTTCAGTAACAGATTTTTTTAATTCTCTAAGTTCATTTACATAAATATCTAAATATTTTTGATAAAGATTAGGAACCCTCGTGGATATTAGTAATGCAGTTTCTTCAGAGAACTGAATTTCCTTTTCTGCTAGTTGTTTCAACTTGTTAAACGTCTTATCGTCCATAAACTTACCTCAATAAAATAATCAATATTAAAGATTTCAATGTTTTATTCAAAGTTTATAATAAGATGTTTGAATAAAATTGTTTGACAATCCTTTATAGTTTATATATATTATCTATTGTAACTGTACTACACTGAGAAAGGTGTATATGAGTAAGTCAATATTATGTCCTTGTATCTCAATCCAATGATGAACAAGAATAACATGAATACTGCATTTTTTTAAAAAGAGATAACGGTAGCACGTTATTACATGTCCGAGATGGTTGTTATGACCAACATATTAAATTAGTAGCCTTAAGTAAAGATCTCCACTTAAGTTTGTTTAAATTGTTCTATTAGCATTTGCAAGATAAATATTTATTTTCTTCCAATTTGTTGTATAGGACAATTGTCTTTGAAATTAAAAATATTATTAAAACAAATAAATTAAAAAATAATAAATTACATGGCGACAGCCATTCAGAACTTGTTCTGATATCCAACAAGTTGGAGTAAGTAAACTTACTAATTTATATATTATATATAGTATAGTTGATATAACCATTGAGGGTTAAATGAAAGTTTATTTTGAAAAAGTAGAGTTCAAGAACATATTATCTTATGGAAACAACCTACAATCGTTTAAGTTTGATGAAGGTTTAAATGCAATAACTGGTAGGAATGGACATGGTAAATCTTCGGTATTAGATATATTATCATTTGTTCTATTTGGCCAACCTTATAGAAAAATAAAAATTGCAGAATTAATAAATAGAGTTAATAAGAAGAACATGTATGTTAAAGCATATTTTAAACTTGATAATAATTCTTATACAATAGAACGTGGTTTAAAACCTGCTAAGTTTGAGATCACATGTAACGGTGAAGACTTTGAATTACTTTCTTCTAAAAAATTAATACAAAATGAGATAGATGATATACTCGGTGTAAACTTTGTTTTATTTAAACAAGTAATTGCTTTAGCAGTGAACGCAAATAAACCATTTTTAACTCTTGGTGCATATGAGAAAAGAAATATTATTGAAACCATTTTTAATATAGATGTCTTCGGAGATATGACTAAACAAGTTAAGAATAGTATTACACAACTTAAACTTGACCAAAAGATTAAAATAAATGAATTAAGAAGTGTTAAAGCAACTTATGATTCTTACTTAAAACAAAAAGAAGACATTGAACTATCTATTAAAAATTTCAAAAAGAATAAGAAGAAAGATATTGATACCGTTAAAGCCATGATACAACAACATAAAGATGAAATCACTATATTGAAATCCAATCTTAAACTTGGCAAAGCACATCTTAAAACTCTTAAACCACAAAGTACTACAAAACCTAGAACCCAAAAACAAGAATTATCCGATGAGCTTTCTATTCTTAAATATGAGATTGATAAATGTATCAAAGATAATGAATTTTTAAACAGCAACGATACTTGCATATATTGTGGTACTGATATCACTGAAGATCATAAAGATAAACATGTATCTGATAACACTAATGTAATAGTAAAGAACTCTAGAAAAATTTCAAAATTAGAAAAATCAATTCTTGATCTTAATACATTCATTGAAGATAATCGTAAAGCAGAAAAAACTAAACGACAAACTGAAGATGCAATTACTTCTGTTTTAGAGAAAATTAAAATTCATACCGATGAGATAGATAAAAAGAAATTAACAATTGTTGATATTAAAGAAAGAGAATTATCTTTTGATATTGAAAAGTTTAATAAAGAACTTGACACTCATGAGTTTAACTTTAATCATACATTCACGGATGCAGAAGATATTGATAATGAACTTGATACCCAGACAATACTATCTAACATACTTTCAGACAACGGTGTTAAATCTCATTTCATGGCGAAGTTATTACCATTATTAAATAGTAAAATAAATGGATATCTTGAAGACTTTGATATGCCTTTCGTTTTTGAATTTGATGATACTTTATCAGAACAAATTATATCATTAGTTGGTAAGAAAGAAAATGTATCATACTTCTCTTGTTCTGAAGGTGAAAAGAAAAGAATTGACTTATCTATATTATTATCATTTATTGATACGATTAAAAATATAAGTAACTGGGATTGCAATATTTTATTCTTTGACGAATTATTAGATTCTGCAGTTGACCCTACTAACTTGCAATTAATATTAAATGCAATTAAAGAAATGACAACTAGGAACAAGCAATCCTCATACGTCGTATCACATAGGGTATACGATGGCGGGTTATTTAATAATGTAGTTAAGATTGAGAAGAATGGTTCGTTCTCAACTATTAAATACGAAGATTCTTAAAAAGTATTTGTAATCTTACTTAAATTTTTATATATTTTTTATATAATAAAACCACTAAAGGTAAACTAATATATGTACGCTGATAAAAAAGAAATGCATGAACTTATAGTTAAATTTCAATATCTTAACGATTGCACTGATAGCGAATGGCTTGTTAAATATAAAAACAGCCCAAAAAATAAAAAGATTTCAGGCGACACTGAATTATTAAAAACTTTCATTAAAGAACGTGAATCATTTAAAGAATGGAAACGTGAGTTTTACGCAGAGAAAGTAGAACGCTTGTCAAATGAATCTGAAGAAGATAATAGAAAACGCCAAATGCAACTTAAAAAAACAAAAGAAGCATTAGGTTCTATATTTTTAAAGATCATTGAAGGTGTTGCAAGAATGCCTGAGTTTAATAACAAAAGCACTGACCCATTACTTAAAGATGATATGAAATCTGAAGGCTTATGGATTATGTACAATTATGTTAATCGTTATGATTCTCGTAAAACGAATCCTTTCTCGTATTTTACAGAGATGGCAAAGAATGCATTTAGACATTCACGAGATAATTATAATACATATCAAGATAGATATAAAGCAACTGACCATTTAGAAAATATGGACAAGGAAGAAGTAGGTTGGCTTATATGAAAATTTGTTTAATTTCTGATACACATTTTGGGGTAAAAAAATCAGCAGATTATTTTCTTAATAACCAATTAAAATTCTTTAATGAAGAATTCCTACCTGTGTTGAAAAAAGAAAACGTAGAAGAGATACATATACTTGGTGATCTTATGGATAATAGGAATCATATTAATGTAAAAATTTTAGATGCAGTATATACATTATTCTCAGAAACACTTAAAGATTACACAATTAAAATATTAGTGGGTAACCATGATAGCCATTATAAGACTACAATTAAAGTAAATTCATTATCATTTTTAAATGCTCTTCCTCATGTTGAAGTAATTGATGAAATTAAAATTGATGATAGTATATTAGCGAAGACCGGTAAAAAAGTTTTACAAGTCCCATGGTTAGTTGATGAAGCTGATTTTAGACAAAGAGTTGCTAAACAGAATATTGACATTGATTATTGTTTTGGACACTTTGAGGTATCAGGTTTTAGTTATAACCAACATACCGTAAACCTTCATGGCCTTGACCCTAATGTTTTATTTGATAATTTCCCAATGACGTTTACCGGTCACTTCCATAAGAGATCGTGTAGAGTTAAAGGTGATAGTAGAATACAATATTTAGGATGCCCTTATCAAATTACTAGAAGTGATAAACATGAAGAAAAAGGATTCGCTGTATTAGATGTCATTACCGGAGAATATGATTTTCATTTTGGCAAGAACACAATGAAGTTTGTAGAGATTAAATTCCCTGAAGAATTTACAAGAAAACAAATAGAAGGTAATATAGTTGACGTAAAGATTGAGTATGATGAGAATTACAAAGAAACTTTAGTTCAGCAGTATATTAGGATCATTGAGAAATATAATCCAATGTTTGCACCTACTATGAAGATTGAAAATAAAATGATCGCTGGTGATGTATTAGAAATAGAACACCAAAGCATAGACGATCTATTAAAAGAATATGTTGATTCATTAGAGATTGAAAATAAAGATTATATCTATAATGAATTAATAGGTTTATTAAAAGAATGCCAACGAGGATAATATGCAAGTTCAACAAAATATGATATTTAATTTTATATCCGATTACGCAGGTCAAGGAACTATAAGAACAATTTGGCCTTTCTCAGCGCTTAATGCTATATATGCGCAAAAGGGTCAATTGATTAGCCAGCAGCTACTTTTCTTTCCACAAGAACCACACATATTAAATCGCGCAAGAACTTTATATTTCCAAAGACAGTTTCACCCATCGCACATTCCTATTATCATGTATTATAAAAACATGCAACCACAATTTAAATATAAGATGGTGTGGGAGATGGATGATATGATATGGGGATTTAATGAAACTCAAGGCGGCTCTAAAGAAGAAGGTATACCTTCTTATAACAAAGCGCATGATAAAATCACTGCTGAATTAAAAAACGCGTCAATTGAGATAATGAATCAAATGGATTTATTAACATTCAGCACACAGTATCTTGCTGATTATGTTAGGGACGAGCTTGGAGTTACTATACCTAGTACCGTGGTTCCTAATACAGTTCCGATGGCGTATTGGGGACAAGATCGCAGAGCCGATATTACTAAGGATATTAAAAAACCTAAAGTAATATATACAGGATCACCAACTCATTATAATAACCAAGAAAAGCTATTAGGTGATTGGGATAATTCGTGGAAAGATTGGGTTATTAAATCTGTTGAGAATGATGAAATAGATTTTACATGTTTTGGTGGATTGCCTTGGTTCTTTGAAGGAATTAAAGATAAGATTAAAATAATAAACTGGGTTCAGTCATTTAGACTTCACTTAGATATAAAAGCAGAGAATGCAGACTTCTGTATTAACCCTTTAACCCCGAACCAATTTAATTATTCAAAATCTGATCTTAAATTAGTTGAAAGCTCGGCAGGTGGAATTGCTTGTGTAGGCACCACATTTACTAATGGCAACCCGTCACCATATGATGAATGTAAAATTAGGGTTCCTGATAATGCAACAGTTGAAGATATTGATAAGACCATGAAACGGTTTTATAACAAAGATAAATTTAATGAAGTAATTAAATCTCAGTATAAATGGATGTCTGATGAAGGTAGATACACGGAGCATGCAAAACATATAAACAAACTTGTTAAGGTGGTCACATGATTCCAGTAGCATTTGTAGGAGGACAGGTAAGCATTGATTATTTAACAGAATATATTAATGTGGCATTCCCTAAAGAAGATGAAACCCAATATACGGAGGATGAATTAGACGAAGCATATCGTAAGTTTTTAGAAGGTTTTGATTTGACACTTAACGAAGATATTTTTATTATTCCAACTAACACTATTGAAGATTGTAATGATGTAATATCAAAAGACAGATATTTAATAGGAAGCCCAATAACTACATTCTCTCCATCATGGTCCATACGACGAATGGAGATTGAGGTATTCAACTTATTAACAGACGCACTTGATTTTTTTGTTAATGAGAACACAGACATAATACGATTTTATATATTTAACTTGAGGTAACAATATGCAAATAAACGTCTTAGATGACACGATAGCAAAGGTAAGAGAATTCACTAATCAACCGATTGAACCATTTGTAGAGACGATCATTAAACATTATATATCACAACAGAAATTTGCATCGGATTTTAAATCCGGAGTTGAGCATATTAAAACATTAAAACTTGAGGATTAATGAAACAGTTTTATACAGACGTACAAAGGCAAATAAAGACACTCAGATCATTATTTACCGAAGATAGTTCAATACTACTATTAACACATAAAGGTTGCTTAGACGGGCATGGATGTCAAATGTTAATGGAGAAAAACTTTAACGATGTATTCACAGTTAAACTTTCTCCGGCTGATACCGACTCTTATGTGCAGACATTAAACACTGATGATTTTGATGTTATTATATTTGCTGATTTATCAACAAAAGATAAAGCGTTTTTAAATAAACCAAACACCGTGCTAGTAGATCACCATGCGACTGCTGCTGAATTACACAACCCATCTAATAACATATTTGTATATCAAGACGAATGCGGAACATACTTATTACAGAAATTCATTGAATGTATTAAACAAAAACAGAATAAGAAATTAGATGATCTCGTTAATGTTATAAATGATTATGATATGTGGAGATTAAAAGATGACAGAAGTAAAGCACTTCAAGCATTATTTTATCATATCGGTGAAGACAAATTTACTGAACGTTTTTGGAATTTCAAAGTTAAATTTAACGAAGACGAAACTGCTTGGTGGGATGATACTGTGACTGAGCGAAAACGTATATTTGATAACATGGATGTGTTTCAAGCAGAAGGCTCAAAGGTTGGATTCGTGTTTCAAACAGAATTCTCAAATGAATTTTGTAATGATGCTTTAAACGAATTAGATATTGATGTTATAGTGTTTGTAAAACCACGCATGGGATCAGTGAGAACTAACCGTAGAGATATTAGTATTGGCAAAATGCTAGAAGAGTTAGGAATTGGTGGAGGCCATGACAAGGCTGGAGGTTTTAGATGCCAATCCGATGATGCTATCCGTAAATGTGTAGAGATGATTGAAGATTATTCTTTTAAGAATTTTTAAAGAGTTTTAAACAAGAGTTCTAACAACCGTTAGGATTCTTTTTTATATTTATTAATCAATAAAACATTTACATAAAGAGGTCTATGAGTGTTTAAGAACGTGTATTATAATAACCGAAGTAATAAGATATATTTATGGGAAACTATAAATGGCAAAGAAGTTAAAACTGTAGAAGATTATGAAGACATCTATTATATAGCAGATACAAACGGTGAACATAAAGATATATTTGGAAATAAAATGACAAAGAAAATCGCATCACACAGAGATGAGATTAAAAACTATAAAGATTTACATGCAACATTAGCGGAATCTGATATTGATAAAGAAACAAAATACTTACAGCATAGATATGGTAAATTAGATTTAAAAAGTAACATAAAAGATTTTAATATTTGCTATATAGATATTGAGATTGCGGCTGAAGCAGAATTCCCAAAACCCGAAGAAGCAAAATATCCAATTAATTTAATCACGGTAAAGTCATCAATTACTCAAGAAGTAGTTACATTTGGCCTTGGAGAATATACTGGAAATAGCGCGATGGTTGGTGAGTATCATTATGTAGTTGATGAAACAGATATGTTAGTTAAGTTTTCAAAATGGTTCCGTAAACAAAAATTTGATATTATTACAGGTTGGAATGTACAGAACTTTGATATGACTTATATATTTAATAGGTTAGAAAACTTGATGCCTGGTATGAATTTACCAAATGCATTTTCGCCTGCTAATAAAACTTATAAAAAACGAAATGGTTTATGGGACATCAAAGGTTTATCGGTACTTGATTATTTAGAGTTGTATAAAAACTTTATGTTTGTCACTGAAGAATCATATACTTTACAAGCAATTGGTATGAAGGTTGTTAAAGAAGGTAAGATTGATTTAGATGGATCTGTAAACACTATATATAAAACCGACTGGAATACCTTTGTAGAATATAACATACAAGACGTTTTATTAGTTGAAAAGATTGAAGCGAAAAAAAGATTCTTAGAACTGAGTGTAACATTCTGTTACAACTCACTTATCCCGCTTGAGCATGTAACCGGTAGTATAACAACTATTGAAGGTTATATGATGAAGTATCTACATCGTGAAGATATGGTTATGCCTGATAGAAAACATGGTATAAAAGATTGGTGGGTAGAACATGAAATGTATGTTACCAAAGAAAATGGTAAAAGACATATTCAGAATGAACCGCCCGATGGAACTTCTGATATTGAAAACTTTTATTGTAAAGGTGGATATGTAGAAGCCAAACCTGGGTTTTATAAACATCTTATGAGTTTTGATATTACATCACTTTATCCTCACATGATTATTCAATATAATATTAGCCCAGAGACTAAAGTTACTAACCCCACTGCTGAACAGATTGCATCAGGAAATTTAATTAAGTCTGAAATCAACGGTGTATATTATGATAAGACAAAGAAGGGTGTTCTTGTAAAAATTATTGAAGACATTTTCAATGAGCGTAAAATGTTTAAACAAAAAATGTTTGAATATAAACCAGGATCACCGGAATATCAGTACTATGATTCACAACAGCATGTTCGTAAGATTCTTATTAACTCAATGTATGGTGTATTGATTAACAAGTGGTTCCACTTCTTTGATATAGATAATGCTAGAGCAATTACCCGTGGTGGCAGAGTATTGATTAAATATTTATCAGTGACTGCTAATGATTACTTTCAAAAACAGTCACATGTATTCGGCCCTAAATTATTCCCAGGTACTAGACCTAAAAAATTAAAGAATCACATTACTGCATTGATTGATACTGACTCAACTTATATATGTTTAGATGAGTTCAAAGAGAACTATGCACCTGATATGGATTTCATGGAGTTTTGTGATAAAACTGAACCGTTCATTGAAGATTTTTATGAAAAGATTTTAAAAGTAAAAGCTGATGCAAAGAGTATGCCTCAATGTATTGACTTTAAACGTGAAGGAAGAATCATCAAACAATTTGTATTAGCAAAGAAGAAATATCTAACTGAGTTATTACAAAATGAAGATGATGTTTATGATCCTCCAAAACTCAAAGCAACTGGTGTAGAGATTAAAAGATCTGACACACCTGCGTTCTGTAGGAATTGGATTGAAATGGCTGTAAGAGATATCTTTGAATTTAATGATAAGGAAAAAAATATTAAACTTATTAAAAAAATATTTAAAGATTTCAAAAAACAACCTATTGATAACATAGCAAGTATTGGTTCGGTTAAAGAATATGATAAGTATGCAAAAGGTCATAATATTACAAACTTTAAAGGTGGCACACCTATGAGAAACAAAGCTGCTATTTGTTATAACCATGTTATTAAAAGTCAGAAACTACCATATATGGCAATTGATAACGGCACAAAGATAAAATATATCAGAGTCAATCCTCGTAACATTGTTAAGAACGATGCTATCGCTTGGGTAGGTAAACACCCGCCTGAGTTTGAGAAAATCTTTGATATAGATTATGATGAACAATTTACAAAAACTTTCATGGGAGTATTAACTAGAATGCACATCGTTTTAGATTGGTGTACTAGGAAACATGGAATACAATTAAAAACAAACAAACTCGGAGGATTCATATCATAATGAATGTACAAATAATTTTTGAAGGTGCAAACCAAAATAACCAAGCAGTAAAACAAATTATAACTGAGGACACATTATTTGCATCACGGTCTGATGCAAACCAATTATTAAAGACCTTAGGTTCAAGAATAGATAGAATTGAGACTAATGAAGGCACTCAAACAATATACATAAAACCAATTGAAAATGTTTTATGTGGATAGGATATGAAAATGAATTTTAAAGATTTATTAAAAGAAAACGAACTTAGATTTAAAGAAGATGAAAAGCGATTAAAAGCAGATGTTAAATCTAAAAAGATTACACTTGATGACTTCGCGGTGATGGGTTTTAAACCAGTTAAGATGGAGATTACACCTGCTGACGAAACAGCTCCACAAATTGAAGTATTTTATGAATATGAAAATAAGCCAAGAGGAACTGATATTTTTAGAACTTCAAAGGCTGTAAAGTCAAAAGGTTTTGTCCCTACTGCTTCGTTTGGATTAGGAAAAGCTCAACAGTGGTTAGTTTCCTTTAAACTAAAATAAAGGTATTGAGCCTTCGGGCTCATGTTTATAACGTTATTGATTAACAAGAATGAAAGAAGAAAGAAAATATGTCTGACATATATAAAAAGTTACTGAAAAGTAAATCGCTTGCAGAGTACGTTGTCACAGAGCAAAAAGCTCCTGAGTATATATCTACAAATGTTATATCATTAAATTTATTATTCAGCGGTACGGTAAAAGGCGGAGTAGCAAAGGGAACTATTAATATGTTCTCTGCTGATTCATCTTTAGGTAAATCATTCGTTGGTTTATCTATTTTAAAAGAGGCTCAGAACAAAGGAATGGAATGTGTAGTTATAGATGCTGAACGATCCTTTGATCCTGTATGGGCTTCTAAACTAGGTATCAATTCAGATCCAAAGGTATTACCTGTAATCAAAACTGCTAACATCATTGATTTAAAACAAGTCATTAGTACGATAGCAGATGGTAAGACTAGAGAAGAAAGAAATAATACATTTGTTTTATTTGATTCATGGGGACCGTTAGTTTCTGCTGTTGCTTTGAAGAAAGCTGCCGAAGGATCAGATACTCGTGATATGTCATTATCCTATTGGAAAAATGAATTAGCAAATATTATGAGAGAATCAGATTTAACATTCTTTGTTGTAAACCATGTATATTCAAACACTGGCGGATTTGGTGATCCTCTTTGTGTACCTGGTGGAAAACGTTTATACTTCAATTCTCAGAATGTTGTATTAGGAATGTCTAAAGCAAAAGATAAAGCAACTGATGGAGAAATCCAAGGCGCAATCATTACTGCTATAACTCATAAGGGTAGAAACGCCAAAGAAAAATCTAAAGTTAAATATCGTATCAAACATGAAGGCGGATTAGACCCTTTCTTCGGATTATTACCTGATGCAGTAGAACATGGTTGTGTTATCAAACCTACTAATGGTTTTTATCAACGACCTTGTGTAGAAGGTGATAAGAAGTGGAGAGAGAAAGACTTATATAATGCAAGTTTTTGGTTTGATATTTTTAAACATACAGATTTTGAATTATATTTAAATAATAAATACACCTACTCTGGTACCATTGATGTCGGTGAACATAATCTTGACGATTTACTTGAAGGTAAATCTCTTGATGAAGATTCAGAAATACCTGAAGAAATTATTGAAAATATAACAGAGGAATAACATGGATATTATTGAATATGAAAAATATATTCTAAAACAACTATTCACAAACAAAGAGGCAAGGGATAAAATATATCCTTTCCTCGACCCTGTCTATTTTGAAGACGATGTAAACAACCGCTCAATCGTTCAAGAATACATTAAACATTATGAAGAATACAAAGATTATCCAACCGCAAGGGAATTTGCTGCAAGATTATCTAATGAAGATACTTTTAATAAATTTAAAGATATTATTAATTATGATACTTCTGACTTATCAGAAGAATTCTTACAAGATCAAGCAACTGAATTTTTCAAACAAAAAATGATTATGTCTAACACATTAGAGATAGTTGAGAATATGAAAAATAAAGGTGCGGATTCTATTGCGGATATTAACCAAAAAATAAGAGACGCATTATCTTTTAGTTTTGATACTGAAATTGGATTAGACTTTCTTGAAGATGGTGAAAGATTATACAACGGACTACACGAAGATGACACGGTAATATCAACAGGATTAACTGATGTAGATAATATGATTAAAGGCGGATTCCATGAAAAGACTTTGACTTTATTTATTGCTCCAACTAATATGGGTAAGTCATTGATTAAGTGTGCCGTAGGTGTTAACGCCATGTTGCAAAATAAGAAAGTATTATATGTCACTTTAGAAATGTCAGAAGAGAAGACTGCGGAACGTGTTATGGCTAATGCATTTGATGTTCCAATATCTCAGCTTGACCAAATGAACAAAGAAACCTTCATGAAGATATATAACAAAGGACGAGATAAAATCTCAGGTAAACTTGTTATCAAAGAGTACCCAACTAAAGGCGCAAATACTAACAGCATTAAATCATTACTTAAAGAATTAGATATTAAAAAGAAATTCATTCCTGATATTATTTTTGTAGATTATCTTGGTATTATGACTACTAATAGTAGAATGACTGATGCGAATACTAATACACAATTTAAAACTATTTCAGAAGAACTTCGTGGCTTAGCGGTTGAAACTGGCATTCCTATTGTAAGTGCAAACCAAACTAACCGCGATGGTATGAATGCTAATGATTTAGATTTAACCGATGTAGCTGATTCAATTGGTCAAACAATGACTGCTGATATTATTATCGGTGTTACACAAACTGAAGAGATGAATGAACAAGGTTTATATAGTTTTAAAGTAATGAAGAACCGATACGGTGGAAGATATTCTAAATGCTTTGTAAAAGTTGATTATTCAAAGATGCGATTATCAGATGCGCCAAACCAAGAAGAGCTTGCTGAAGCCGATTTAGATTCAACAACATCCGAAGCAACTACTGCTGTAATGGGAGCGATGAAATTTAATAGACGAGAGAAGCGTAAAAACACAATAGATTTTGATTAAGGGATTTATGAGACAAGAGTATATAGAAGAAGGGTATGTTGACTCTATGCACCGAAAAGATTTCTTTCATAAGATATCTGAAAGCGGCATAAATATAGAAAACGTATCAATAAAGAAAAAAGAATATAATGAAGACTACCATAGGTTTAATATTCTTATTGATAAGTTAGTTCAAAATAGTGAAATTACTTTATTTGAGATCGCTATTTTTTTATATCAAGATTACTTTGATGATATGAAAAATGTTCTAAATTGTTTTGATGAAAATAACCAATGGGCATTACAAGAAGAATCAAACATCCGCTATCATAAAGGAAGTTTAAAAAATGTTTTAGATAATTTCCTATTTTAATATTATATTTGTTATATGAAAAAAATTGAAATATTCAAATTAATTGATTCAACCATACTACGTGTTAATGGTAAGAAAGTTCCTACTGATTCTTCTTATAATTATAAGTATGAAAGAACTAGAGATTATTATAAAAAGAAGTGCGGCGTAATTGCTAGTTACATAATATCACATCATTATACCAAAGATGATCTTAAAGCATACATATATGTTTATTATATAACAAACACAAAAACCTTTTGGGATCACAAGATTGATATTGATGATATTAAAGGCGCTAAATTAAAGTATTTTTCCGAAGATTCTTTAAACCGTGATAAAAAAATTATATTTAATATTAACAAAGAAACCAAATTTAACTCCATTGAAGAGTATTTTAAGATACAGGAAAGTGGAGAAAATTATGCGTGTATTTTGTTATTATCTAAATATATTAGTCCAATGTTTTATTTAAAATATATGGGCTGCTTAAGTGAAAACACAAGTGAAAAACAAAGTGAAAAACAAAAACAAATGAATAACCTTATGCAGGTTATAAAAGGAGAAAATACCGATGGCAAGAAATAGATCGTTTGACTGGAATGCTGTAAACAGCAAAATCAAAGAGATGGACACAAAGAAAAGTTTTGGTGGTAATGACGAGGATGTTTACTACAAACCAAAAACAGATGACCAAGGTAATGCAATGGTTTTAATTCGCTTTCTCCCACCTCATCCAGAAGAAGACCTACCATTCGTTAAGAAATATAACCATGGATTTCAATCAGTAAATGGTTGGTATATTGAAGACTGTCCAACGACTGTTGGAAAAGATTGTCCAGTGTGTAAATATAACGGTACACAATGGGAACATGATAAAGAAGGAGTAAGAGCCCGGAAACGTCGTGTAAATTTTTACTCTAATATTTTAGTAGTGAAAGATCCGTTATGCCCAGCAAATGAAGGTCAAGTATTTAAGTATCGTTATGGTATTAAAATTCATGACAAGATCATGGAAAAAGTATCACCTGAATCTGAAATTGATGATCCAGTAAATGTATTTGATTATGATAATGGAGCAAACTTCAAACTCAAAATCAAGTCAGTAAATATCCCAGGATATAAAAAACCAGTACCTAACTATGATGCATCTAGTTTCTCAGAATCTTCAATCATATCCTTAAACGGGCAAGGATTAACTGATGACGAGATTAATGAACTAGATGGTAAACTAAATAAGCTTTCAGTTTATACAGATCCGAAATCGTTTAAATCGTATGAAGATTTAGCTAAGAACTTCCTTAAGAAAACTGGAATTAAAATTCCACTTACTGCCGATGGAGCTCAACCTGCTGCCGCGCCTGCTGCACCTGTTAGAGAAGAAATCCAAGAAGCACCTAAGGAAGTTGCGGACTTTAAAACTCCGGTTGCAAACGATGAAGCATTTGTTAACGCTGATAAAGACGAAACTGATGAAGACTTCTTCGCAAAACTTCGCGGTGAATAAATTGAAACATATTTAGTTTAACCTAGGAGGGTCTTTCTTAGACCCTCCTTTTTTGGTATTGAAAATGAGAAATAAGTTTATTGATAACACCGCAGTCCTTTGGCGGTATATTGAAATGGCCGCATCACAAATGAATAGTGCTATATTAAAAGGCGATGAGATTCAATTAAAATGTAATGTAAATGGTTGTGATGATCATAATAATAAAAGAAGAGGATATCTTGTATGGTACCATGATAAAGATATGGTATATTATAAGTGTTTTAATTTTGGAGATTGTGAAGCAGCCGGCGAAGGAAACGCAATTGGCGGCAAACGATGGTTAAAAACATATCATCCTGCTTTTTATAATCAATATATTACAGAGATTCTATCAAATAATAAAGTTGGTGTTTCTGATGATGACTTATCAAAAAAGAAAGTAATATTAAAGAAGAAATTATCTGATGAAGAAAAGGTATTGTTGGCTGAAGAGAAACAATATGTAAAACATTTTAAACCTTTAACAAATTCTACTGACCCTTTAGTTATTAAAGCAAAAGAGTTTATTACCCGCCGTATGATCCCTGAGAAGTATGCCAAAGACTTTTTTGTTTGTACTGATGGCAAATACTATGGTAGAATTATTATCCCTTTTTACGGCCGTAAAAACGATATACAATATTACCAAGCAAGAGATTTAGTAGGCAGAGAACCAAAATATCTAAATAGAAAACTTAATAAAGATAAAGCACTTTTCCAAGGTGATTTAATTGATAAGAAAAAACCAGTCATAGTATTAGAAGGACCTATTGATGCAATGTTTATAGAAAATTCAGTAGCAACTATGGGTGTGTCAATTAAAAAAGATGTACAGAAAAAATTAAATAAATTAGATTGTCATTATCTATTGGATAATGATACTGCTGGATTCTTATTATCAATTAAGATGTTAAGACAACGTAAGCCAGTATTCTTATGGTACAAGTTTATAAAAGATTATAAATTACCAAAAGATTGTAAAGATATCAATGATACGTATATACATTTAAATAGAAAACAACAGTTTAAATTTGAAGAGTTGTCTAAATATTTCACTACGAATATCTTAGACCAAATATATTTGAGGTAAGAATGATTAAAATATTATCAGGTCAAACGAATCCAGGTGGATCCACTATTGCATTTATAAACTTGTGTAACCTATTTAACGAAAATGGATATGATTGTACATTCTACGGACCTCACCAATGGCACTTAGATAAATGTAAAAGTGGAACCTTTCAGGATGTTAATTTGAAAAATGAGGATATAATTATATATCACTACTTAGACTTCTTTAAAACTAGACCTCCTGTAAAGAAATTTGTACTAAGTTTACACGAAAAGGACTTGTACAATCTTAATGTTAAAGAACATAATATGTTTGATATAATTCACTTTCTTAATGAAGAACAGATTGAATGGCATGGCGGTAAAGAACAATTTAAAAACTACTTTATAAGTCCTAACGCACATGATAATCTATTACCTTCTCCAAAATTAGACTTGAAAGTTGGTGGAGTAATTGGTACTATTGATCATAATAAACAAACACATATCTCTATTGAACGCGCATTAAATGACGGATGTGAACAAGTTCATGTCTACGGTAGTATAACAAACCAGTCTTATTATAATTACCATGTTAGCAAGTATGAAACACATAAGAAAGTCTACTTACATGGTTTCGCTGGAAACAAACAAAAGGTTTACGATAGTGTGAGTGATGTTTATCAATCATCATTATCGGAAAATGCTTCTTTTGTAAGAGATGAGTGTATATTAACAAATGTTAATTTTCATGGTAATAAAAATATTGTGGAACAAGCAATACTTACCAATGAAGATGTTTTAAAAATATGGGTAAAGGAACTTGAATTATGAGTAAAACAGTAATCACAATTCTTTTACCAATACATGGGAATTTGCAATATCTAAAAGAAACCGTTAATAGTATTAAATTACAAACATATAATGAATGGGCTTTAATAATTGGTGTGAACGGGTACAAGAAAAATTCAGAAGAGTTTAACAGTATATTAAATGAATTTAGTGATATTAATATAACAGTGTTGGATCAGTTTTATATATTCAATAAATCAGAATCGTTAAACGAAATGATGTCTATGGTAACCAGTGAGTTTACCGCCCTTATTGATGGGGACGACTTATGGAGACCCGACAAACTTACACGACAAATGGATTATGTTAGTGAGTATGATGTAATAGGAACTGTTGTTGAAAAGTTTGATGGTGATACTGGTATTATACCTACTTATATAGGGGATCTTACTAGTTTTGATTTTAATATAGGAAACCCATTATCAAATTCTTCTATCCTGATGAGAAGTGATATAGGTATTTATTGGAAGGACGTTCATGTTGAGGATTATGATTTATGGTATAGACTTAGTTTAAAACCTATTAAGATATTTAATTTACAAGAACCACTAACACTTTATAGAATTTCTAATAATACATTAACTACAAGAATTGATACACCAGCGGCTGTTAAAAAAATTAAGGAATTTTATGATAGTCTGTAAATTACAAGGAGGACTTGGAAACCAAATGTTCCAATACGCCTCAGCATTATCAATCGCTAAGAACAATCGTACTGATGTTGAATTTGTCTGGGAAATGCTAGAAAATAATACACAAAGGCCTTTTAAGTTAGATGAGTTTCCAAACATTGAAGTGAAGATGCTGAAGGAGTTTTACAATGGGTTTCTTACAGTATCCGATAATTTTATATATAGTGAAATTGTAACACATGGTCGTGACTTATTCCTAGACGGGTATTGGCAAAGCGAAAAATATTTTAAGAATAATGAAATAGAAATAAGAAATGCTTTTGAAATTAAAGAAGCCATAAATTATACTGTTCCAAATAAATCAGTATCATTACATATAAGAAGAGGCGATTATTTAAATTCTAATGGATATCACCCAATACAAAGAATGGAATATTACAAAAAAGCATTAGATGTAGTAGGTGATTACGATAAATTATTTATTTTATCAGATGATATTGCGTGGTGTAAAGAAAATGTTGTATTTGATAATATGGTATTCGTTGAAGGACAAAATGAAACACAGGATATGAAAGTGATGAGTTTGTGTGATCATAATATCATTGCTAATAGTTCCTTTAGTTGGTGGGGTGCTTGGTTAAATAACAATCCAAATAAAATAGTTATTTGTCCTTATAAATGGTTTGGTAATAATGTAAATTTAAATACGAGCGACCTAATACCAGAAGACTGGACAAAAACATGAAAACATTTAATATTGAGGTTTAAGAAAATTATGGAAAGATTACATTTAGGGTGCGGTGAGAATTATTTAAACGGGTATACTAATATCGACTTCTCACAAGATACAACGGTACAACATAGGACTAGACAGCCAGATGTTATAGGGGATTTTACTAAGATGGTATACGAAAGCAGTAGCATTGCTGAAGTAAGGCTGCATCATGTTTTTGAACACTTCCAACGGCATAAGGCAATAAAGCTTCTTTGTACTTGGAACGATTGGTTGGTTGATGGTGGAGACTTGGTGATTGCGGTA
>TARA_R110001606_G_scaffold47518_4_pt1 | contig 24312 bp, 21 predicted proteins | sample TARA_R110001606 | Tara Oceans TARA_R110001606 (sample SAMEA4398315) | marine metagenome | biome: Polar Biome; feature: [SRF] surface water layer (ENVO:00010504); material: water (ENVO:00002006), including particulate matter (ENVO:01000060) such as... | depth 5 m
ACAGGTTCACGTGATCTACCGTGACAAGGCCACTAACGACCACCTGATCCTGCTTTCCGAAGGTCGCCTGGTAAACCTGGGCAACGCTACCGGTCACCCGTCACGGATCATGGACGGCTCTTTTGCCAACCAGGTTCTGGCGCAGATGTACCTGTTTGAGCGCAAGTTCGCAGACCTGCCGGAAGATGCCCGCGCCAAAGGCGTGTATGTGCAGGTTCTGCCCAAGCACCTGGATGAAGAAGTGGCCCGTGCCATGGTGGAAGGTTTTGGTGGCGTGATCACCAAAATGACCCCGGAGCAGGCGCAATACATTGGTGTACCGGTCGAAGGCCCGTATAAGCCAGAAAGCTACAAGTACTGATCGGGTAACAAGATGCAATCCCAGAAACAGTTCAAACGCCGCTTCAGCTTTGAGTTTTTCCCGCCCAAGACCGACCAGGGCAAGGAAAAACTCCAGGTTGTGCGCGATCAGCTTGCCGGGGTGAATCCGGATTTTTTCTCGGTCACCTTCGGGGCGGGCGGTTCCACCCGGGAACGCACCATTGAAACCGTACTCAACCTGCACCAGCAGGGCATTTCCACAGCACCACACCTCTCCTGCGTCGGTGGTACGCGGGCAGAGATTGCTGAGCTGCTGGACGTGTATAAAGAGAACGGCATCAACCGGATTGTTGCCCTTCGGGGTGACATGCCCTCCGGTATGGGTGCTTCCGGCGAGATGCGTTACGCCAACGAGCTGGTTGCGTTCATCCGTGAGCACAGCGGCGATCACTTCAATCTGGAAGTAGCGGCCTACCCGGAGTTCCATCCCCAGGCCCGCAACGCTGAAGAAGATCTGAAAAACTTCGCCCGCAAAGTGGAGGCTGGTGCCAACAGCGCCATTACCCAGTACTTCTTTAATCCGGAGAGCTACTTCTATTTCATCGACCGGCTGGAAAAGCTCGGGGTCACCATTCCGGTGGTGCCGGGCATCATGCCGATCGTGAACTTCTCCAGCCTGGTGCGTTTCTCCGATATGTGCGGCGCAGAAATACCGCGCTGGATTCGCAAGCAGCTTGAGGCCTATGGCGACGACACCGTAAGCATCCGGAAGTTTGGTGAAGAAGTGATCACTGGGATGTGTGAAAAACTATTGAAAGCCGGAGCGCCGGGGTTGCATTTTTATACTCTGAACCAGGCTGAGCCGAGCATCAGTATCTGGAAAAATCTCGGGATCAGTGACCGGGAAAAGATCGCTTTTTGATTTCCTGCGCCCATGCAGGTAATAGTCTAGAGTGTACGTGATGCAATTCCACTAATGCTCCCCGGGAATCGCAGTCACCAACGGTGAACCTCCCGGCCTGCCTTACCGGGCAAACGGAGCCTCATAAGAAAGAAAAGGAGAAAGCATGAGCACGAAATGGCTGAAAACACTGGGCACCGGCCTTGCACTTACCGTTGCGGCTAGTGCCGTAAGCGCTGAAACCCTGCGAGTGGCTACCGACCCCAGCTTTGTTCCATTCGAGATGTTGGATCAGGAAACCGGCGAAATGATCGGGTTCGACATGGAAATCATCGCCGAAGTCGCTCAACGCGCGGGCTTTGATTACAAGCTCAACACCATGGACTTCAACGGCATCATCCCGGCCCTGCAAACAGGCAACGTGGATATTGCCATTGCCGGTATTACCATTACCGAAGAGCGTGAAAAAATCGTTGATTTCTCCGACCCGTACTACGATTCCGGTTTGAGAATTCTGGTTCGTAACAACAATAACGACGTTACAGAAATATCCAACCTCGAAGGCCTGAAGATCGGTTCCAAGATTGGCAGCACCAGTTACGATTTCCTCAAGAAAAACCTGGATAAAAACGACGGTGTAACCCCGTATCCAGGCAGCTCTGACATGTATATGGCTCTGATGTCCGGCGCAGTAGACGCAGTGTTCTACGATGCTCCGAACGTTGGCTACTTCGCCCGTACCAAGGGTGAAGGCAAGGTCAAAACCGTTGGCAAGCTATACGAAGGCCAGCAATACGGCATCGCGCTTAAAAACGGCAGTGAGTGGGTCGACGAGGTTAATGAAGCCCTCGCCTCAATGAAAGAAGATGGAACCTACAAAAACATCTACGAAAAGTGGTTTGGCCCGATGCCTGATGGCATGTAAAGGCTGAAGGGGCCGCCAGGCCCTTTCCTTTTGTAGCGTCGGGGCTATGTGTCCCGGCGATTTCTGACCCCAACCCCTGCGGAGACGCACACTGTGGATTCCCAGTTCCAATTTGACTGGCAAGCAGCCATCAACTCCATCCCTTTCCTTATCAAAGGGATACCCTACACACTGATGATCTCATTTGGCGGCCTGGTGATCGGCTTTGCCCTGGGCATCATTTTTGGTCTGCTGAGCATCAACAAAAAATGGTTTTTTAAATGGCCCGCGACGGCCTATATAGAAATCTTTCGTGGTACCCCGATTCTCGTTCAGGTTCTGTTTATTTTTTACGGCCTGCCGGATCTGATCGGAGGCCCCATCGACCCCCTAACCGCGGGTATTGCCGCGATTGCGCTGAACTCGGGCGCTTACATTTCTGAAGTGGTACGTGGTGGTGTTCAGTCCATCGACAAGGGCCAAGCGGAAGCAGGGCTTTCTCTGGGCCTCACTCGCTCTCAGACATTCTGGTCTATCATCTGGCCACAAGCCTTCCGGCGCATGATCCCGCCGCTTGGTAACCAGGCCATTGTAAGCATCAAGGACACCTCTCTGTTCTCGGTTATTGGCGTGGGCGAACTCGTTCGTCAGGGCCAGGTTTACATCGCCAGCACCTTCACTGCTTTTGAGGTGTATTTTGTGGTCGCGATTATGTATCTGGCCATCACCCTCTCGCTGTCCCTGATTCTCCGCCTGGCTGAACGGCGCGGACTGGCCTCTGTCTGAAGGAACCTGACCCATGACTCATATTGTAAAAATGAAGGGCATGAACAAGTACTTCGGCAAACTGCATGTCCTTAAAGATATCGATTTATCTGTTGAACAGGGTGAAGTGGTGGTTATTATCGGCGCCAGTGGTTCCGGTAAATCCACTCTGATCCGCTGTGTGAACGGGCTGGAGGAATTTGAATCCGGCCATCTGGAAGTAGACGGCCAGGCGCTTGCCCCGAAAGGCGGCAACCAGCAAGCCCTCGCGGAAATCCGCAAGGAAGTCGGCATGGTGTTCCAGCAGTTCAACCTGTTCCCTCACCTTACGGTGAAAAAGAACATCATGCTGGCGCCCCAGAAAGTCAAAAACACGTCGCAAACCGTTGCCAACACCACAGCAGAGCGCCTGCTGGAGCGGGTCGGTATCGGCAGTCAGGCTGACAAATACCCCAGCCACCTCTCCGGTGGCCAACAGCAACGCGTTGCCATTGCACGGGCCCTGGCCATGGAGCCGCGCCTGATGCTGTTCGATGAGCCCACCTCGGCGCTGGATCCGGAAATGATCGGTGAAGTGCTCGACGTAATGCGCGAACTGGCAAAAGAAGGCATGACCATGATGGTCGTCACCCACGAAATGGGCTTTGCCCGCGAAGTGGCCGACCGGGTGATCTACATCCATGAAGGCCAGATTGTGGAGCAAGGCAAGCCGGACGACGTGTTCGACAATCCCGAGAACGAACGCACTCAGGCGTTTCTCTCGAGAGTGCTGGCGCACTGACTGCCCATGGATTTCTGTGAGGCATCACGTTAATTAAGCCCTCGTTTTCGAGGGCTTAATTACGAGCGCGGCGCCAACGGATCGCCCACTCGGGCTACGCGGGTTTGCCATCAATCAGTACATCGGGGGAGCCGGGGCTCCTTTCGGCATGAGATACCAAAGGATAATCGCTACGAGAAACAGCGCAGGAACATCTCCTAACAGGTTAGCCCGCTCTGTTTCATCGACGATCGCCTGCACGAACATAATCCCGCCGTGAACAATGCTCGACCAGATTGTGAACCAAATCAGGCTTGCATTGGCTAGCGGGTCTTTCGCAGACCGAATGAGGAAAACTCCCAGAGTGGCGTACATCCCCATAATCATTTGTTCGTATTCGGGTTGCTTGGGCGCCCAGGCCCACCCAGAAGGCCATACCCACATCATCATCAGATAGATTCCTGCGATGAAAAAAAGGCCGATCGTCACAAGGGCTGCTTTCAGATATTTGAGCTTCAGTTCATCATTCATGAGATGCCTCCCTCCTGCTCCACGTGCCAGAGCGTCTTCACATCGGTCTTTCTGGTGAGCTGAAACCAACCGTGGGTCAATGATTGTAGTAGTTGCTTTCATGATCTGACTCCTTCTGTTTGAAGCTTGCAACTTAAAACTACTGCAGAACAGGAGCTCCGAGCACGAGGCAATTGTCCCGGTTGGATAAAAAGTACTGCGTTTATGCGGGACAAAGATCCCTGATGACGTTCAGTCTGCGCCAAAACCCTTCTCCCGTGCCTGCACAATCAGTTGTGCACGGGTCGGGATATCGAGATTGCCGCATATTGCACAGACATGATTACGCACGGTTTTTGTCGCGATAGACAGGGCTTGGGCGATTTCGGTATTTGACTGCCCCTGGGCCACGAGGTTGAGTACCACCCGCTGGCGACTCGTTAACTTGCCAACCCATGGGGCTTCCCTGCCCCCTTGTGCCTCCGGGCCATCGGCGAGAAAGCGACGCAGTTCAGCAATGAATATTGGCCACGAACTGTCTTCAAGCTGCAGTATGTGGTTTTCGCCCTTCAGCGGTAAAAAATGTGCATCAGGTAGCTGCGATGCCAGGCTGCGCCCCAGCTCGAAGGGCACCATGGCATCGCCTTCAACATGGGAAACCAAGGCCGGGGCATGGATATGCGGGAGTACGTCACGTACGTCAATCTCGTGGAAGCCGCGCCACAGTCGCACTGCATTCTCTGGTGAAGCTGTGGTTCTTTGCAGTTCGTCCCACCAGGCGATCTGCTTCCTGTCATGGCGAGGAGATAAACGGCTGGCAAACAGCTCGCGGAAGGCTCCGGTTTTGCGCCCCCACCCGATTTTTATCATGCTCGCCAGCGCCTCGGCCTCTTCCTTATTTCGTTCGCTGGCTCCAGGGGTAAACGCTCCGTTAGTGTAGGCGTTGTAGAGCACCAATCTACTTACCCGCTCTGGATGACGAAAAGCGTAGAGCAGAGCGATGGGGCCGCCCTGGCACAGCCCGATCAGCGAGAAGCGCTTCCACCCCAGGCTGTCAACAACGGCCTCGAGATCCTTTACCCAGGCTTCCAGACCCTGTTCGGCAACATCGTGGTCGGACAACCCGCTACCGCGAATGTCGAAGCGGGCGAGCGTGTGCCCATGTGTCAACTCACGCAACCAATGCTGCCAAACAGGACTACCCCAGTCGTGTTCTACATGAGTTAGCCAGCCCCCGACACGAATGAGCGGAGGGCCACTACCGGCAACAGCGTACGCAATGCGTACACCATCCTCTGTCGTGCAGAAACTGATTCGCTGCCTCATATGTCACCGCCGCGCTTTGGGCCAGTCTACGTCATGTGGAGAGTTCCGGGTCGGGCTTTTAAGAGTCTAGCAGACCTGAATGCTGTGCTTGATAAACCCCGGGGGCGGGCTCGTGACACAGTGGCCAGCCATCGCTGTTAACTGTATTATGCCTCAAGGTTAACAGCCGTCGATTTACCACGTCAGAACCAATCGCTCTACCGGAGAACCCCCTATGCGCAATGCTGACCTCGTCGCCCGCGGCCTCAAGTCCGTGTGGCATCCCTGCACCCAAATGAAAGACCATGAAACTTTACCTCTGGTGCCGATAAAAAGGGGCGAAGGCGTTTGGCTGGAGGACTTTGAAAACAACCGGTTTATCGATGCCGTAAGCTCTTGGTGGGTCAACCTGTTCGGCCACGCCAACCCCAGAATCAACGCTGCGATTCAAAAACAGATCGGCGAGCTGGAGCATGTCATTCTGGCCGGGTTCACCCACGAACCCGTGGTCAACTTGTCTGAACGGCTCATCGAAGTGACCCCGGAAGGTCTCAACAAGTGTTTCTATGCTGACAACGGCTCGTCTGCAATAGAGGCTGCGCTCAAGATGAGCTTTCACTACTGGAAGAACGAGGGCAAACCCGGCAAGAAAAATTTCGTGAACCTGAGTAACAGCTACCACGGCGAAACCTTGGGTGCTTTGGCGCTGGGGGATGTGGCTTTGTACAAGGACACCTATCAGCCATTGCTGATGGAAGTGCTAACCGCGCCCTCGCCGGACGCCTACAACAAGGAAGAGGGTGAAACCGACGAAGCCTATGCCCTGCGCCAGTTCGAGGCCATGGAAAAGCTGTTGGCAGAAAAACACGAGGAAATCTGCGCCGTTGTGGTGGAGCCACTGATCCAGTGCGCTGGCGGCATGCGCATGCACCACCCGATTTACCACACCAAACTGCGCGAAGCCTGTGACCGATACGGCGTGCACCTGATTGCTGATGAAATAGCGGTTGGCTTTGGCCGCACTGGAACCCTGTTTGCCTGCGAACAATCTGGAATCACCCCGGATTTTATGTGTCTTTCCAAAGGGCTGACCGCCGGTTACCTGCCGCTATCCGTGGTGCTCACCACAGATACCGTTTACAACGCCTTTTACGATGACTACGAAACCCTGAAAGCCTTTCTGCACAGCCACAGCTACACCGGCAACCCCATCGGCTGTGCTGTAGCACTGGCGACTCTCGATATCTTCCGGGATGATAATGTTATCGAGAACAATCGCCGGCTTTCGGCCTGCATGGCTGAATCCGTCGCTCACCTTGCTGATCACCCCAACGTCGGCGATATCCGCCAGCACGGCATGACTCTCGCAGTGGAAATGGTGAAGGACAAAGCCTCAAAAACGCCTTTTCCCTGGCAGGAGCGCCGGGGTGTTCGCGTTTATCAGCACTCCCTCACGCGCCAGGCCTTGCTTCGCCCCCTGGGTAATGTGGTTTACTTCATGCCGCCTTACGTCATCACCGAAGACCAGATCCGCCATCTGGCTCAGGTCGCGACCGAAGGCATCGACATCGCCGTTAGGGACTGATCAAGGTAAACACGCATGCGCATCCCCAGAATCTACACCGATTCGCCACTGAGCGAAGGATCTCAGGCTGAACTGGACGAAAACGCTGCTCAGCATGTTGGCCGCGTATTGCGTATGCAGCCAGGGCAGGAGCTGAAGCTGTTTAACGGCGACGGCCAGGACTACCCGGCCACCATTACCGAAGCGGGCAAGAAACGCGTAGCAGTGCTTGTGGGAGCACCCGAGGCCAACGCCACGGAATCGCCGCTGAAAATCACCCTTGGCCAGACTCTGTCCAAAGGCGACCGCATGGATTACGCCGTGCAAAAAGCCGTGGAGATGGGCGCAACCTGCATAGTGCCGCTCACCACTGAGCACTGCGAGGTAAAACTCAAAGGCGACCGCGAGGATAAACGTCTGCGCCACTGGCAATCCATCGCTGTGAGTGCTGCAGAACAATGTGGCCGCGCCCGGGTGCCCGAAATCCTGCCGGTTATGACCGTGGAACAGTGGCTTGAGCACAGCCGAAACTGCGACCTGCGCCTGGTGCTGCACCACCGCACTGAACAGTCACTGGAATCTATGGCCAAGCCTGCCAGCATAGCCCTGATGATCGGCCCGGAAGGCGGCCTGACGGCAGCTGAAATTGCACAGGCGGAGAAGGAAGGATTTATGCCTGTGGCACTCGGCCCCCGTGTTCTGAGGACAGAAACCGCGCCGGTCGCAGCCATGGCTCTTTGCCAGTGGCTGTGGGGAGACATTGGTCACTAGACCGCATTGCCATTTCTGAAGGGTCTGGCGAGTCATTGACAGACACCCGCCTTCCACACATGCTCCATCCCGCAGTCATAATCAAAAAAGTGAGTACGAGCCCGGATGACAAGCCTGTTCACCAACCCGGAATTCTGGCAATACCTCAGCATCCCCGTTATTGCTGCCCTCATTGGCTGGACCACCAACTGGCTCGCCATCAAAATGACCTTCTTCCCACTGGAATTCGTTGGCAAGCCGCCGCTGCTGGGCTGGCAGGGCATTATTCCTTCAAAAGCCCGAAAAATGGCCGCCATCAGCGTCGACGCCACCATCTCCAAGATCGGCACCGTGCGGGAAATTTTTCAGCAGATTGATCCCAGAGTGCTCGCCACCCACGTTGTCCACTCCGTTGACCTTCGTATCGAAGAGTACGTCGACGAACTGATGCTCAGGGAACACCCCACGTTCTGGGAAAACCTCCCCGCCTCAGCGCGAAAAATGGTCTACGACCGGGTACGCAAATCCACACCGCAACTCGTTGATAACCTGGTAGACGATATATCTGACAACGTCGAAGATCTTCTTGATATCAAAGGTATGGTGATCGAACGCCTCGCCGCCGACAAACAACTGCTGAACCGTATTTTCCTGGAATGTGGCGACGCGGAGTTCCGTTTTATCGTGAACTCCGGCTTCTACTTCGGCTTTTTATTTGGCCTGATTCAAATGGCTGTCTGGTACTTCTACCAAAGCTGGTGGGTGCTGCCTTTTTTCGGGCTATTGGTGGGCTGGGCAACCAACTGGATTGCACTGAACGTTATTTTCCGGCCTTTGCACGCGAAAAAGATCGGCCCGTTCCGCATTCAGGGGCTGTTCCTGAAACGGCAGCCGGAAGTCGCCGAATCCTTCTGCCACATAGTGACCCATGAAATCCTCACCGTCGGCAATATTATCAACGCCATCCTGGAAGGCCCAAAAGGTGATCGCGCCCGCAACATGGTGAAGAAGCACATAAAGCCTCTGGTGGATGAAACCGCTGGCTTGGGCAAAGCATTGACCCAGGTGGCATTTGGCCCTACTGGCTTTGCCACACTCAAAAACCAGGTGGGCGAAAAAGCCATCGAGATATCAAAAACCTCCTTTAACAATCCGGTGTTCGAGACCGACCGCGCACGCGCCGTTGAGTCTATTATGGTAGAGCGGATGATTGCCCTCTCTTCGGAAGAGTTCCAGGATCTGCTCCGCCCCTGTTTCCAGGAAGATGAGATCAAGCTGATTCTGGTAGGCGCGACCCTTGGCTTCGCAGCGGGTGTCTGCCAGCTTGTCTTCGTATTCGGCGACGCTCTGGTGTAAACAGTTTGCTAACCGCAAGGGGTTAACCTGTGCAAGCCTGCGGCGGGCCTCTATACTGCGGGGGTGTGAGTACGTATTCTTTCACGACTGATTGATCCGGAGGCAGCGGATGCCAAGCTTCTTATCCTGGATTGCAGGATTTTTCAAAACAGCAGAGCCGTCACCTCCTCCGGTTTCAGAGGCTCGGTTGTTTAATCCTGCGAAAACCACCGGGCAAGGTGAAACAGCAGAGGACGCGCAGAGCCATACGCTGCAGCTTGAAGAAAACCTTTTCTGCTGGCTTCTGGACACAGGGCCGTCAAATCTGCGCGCAGAATTGAACCCGTCGCACGCAGCGCTTCAGGAACTTCACGCCCGCCTTACAGACAACAAGGTGGAAGAGCTGCCGAGGCGGCCCATGACGCTGCCCATGCTGATGAAAGCACTCTCGGATGAAGGCGTCGACCGTCATAAGCTGACTCAGATTATTCTTGGTGATCCCGCTTTAACGGATCAGATCCTGCAGGTTGCCAACAGCCCTTATTTCCGCACCGGAGATCACACCATTGAGTCTGTGGACCAGGCGATATTTATTCTCGGCATGAACGGCATCCGGAATGTAATTGCTGCAGCGGTTATGCGTCCGATGATGGCCGCCCGCAACAGCCGCGAAGCGCTGTTTGCCCAAAGGGCCTGGCTTTGGGGCCTGACCTGCGCGCGTGCTGCCGAGTTTATAGCCAAGCTTCGCAACGAAGATGCGAGCGCACTTTTTACCGCCGGATTGCTGCCAGCTCTTTCCTATATAACGATTCGTCGGGAGCTCCAGCGCATTTTCCGGGCACTGCCAGGTGCTGGAGAACCTGACGTTGCGCTGATTCGCCATGCACTCACGCGCTATCAATGGGTTGTTTGCCAACTGATTGCCAACGAGTGGAACCTGCCGCCCAAGTACCATGCTTACCTTATGGCGGCAGAGCGCCCTGCCCCGGATCAGGAACAGACCACTCTGAGCGACGGCATGGTGATAGGCAGCCGCGAAGTGTTGCGCCATGCCCACCAACGCAACCTGCCTGAAGAAGACCTCGCTAAAATCGTGCATCTTACTTCGGAACAGACCAACCGCGTTCGCGCAGCCCTGAAGGCGGGCCTCATCGAGGGAGCTCGGGGCTAACCTCTGGGCTGGCACCATTTTTCAGCAGAGCCGCAAATGTCGTGGATTCGTTCTTGCGCTCGCCCTTGAGCAATTCAGCAGGAAATACCGGCGGCAAACGGTCAACAACACGATCCTCATCGTGGCGCACAACATGAAGCACATCACCTACCGTAATCAGGTCCAGAGCCCGCCCGGGCACAAGCTGGTCACCCTGTTTGCCCGCCAACGAAAGCAAACCCGCTCGAATCAGTTTGTCACTGACACCGCGGGTTACCTCACCTGGCACCCGCAACGTTTGCTCCAGAGCCTCCTGCTGCGGCGCTTTGGCGCCCTCACTGAACGGGCGCGCCACAAGCCACATCATGGCCAACGCAACCTTCTCCTGCAGTTCCGGCGCTAATTGAACGTGACTGCGCTTGGCAACAGCACCCGGATTTTGCAGGTAGAACGCCAAGCTCGCCCCGAGAAGCAGGATCATCCAGTTCAGGTATATCCAGATCAGCATGATAATCCCGATCGCAAAACTGGAGTAGATGGCTGCATACTTGGCTGAGCCAGCCACAAAGGACGCAAACAATATCCCACCCGCCTGCCAGGAAACCCCGGCAACCAGGCCACCAATAAACGCACACCTGAGTTTGACTCGGGTATTGGGCATAAACACGTAAACGAAAGTGAATGCACCCACCACAAGGAAAAACGGCGTAAAGCGGCTGATCACAAGAATCAACGAACCAAACGGCTCAATGGCAATAAGCGTTTGAACAAAAGAGGACGAGAAAATGGTCGCGCTGACACCAATGGCCGAGACCATCAACAGCGGCCCAACCATGATAACGCTCAGATAGTTGCTGAACCTCTGCGCCACGGAGCGCATCTCCGGCACCCGCCAGATCATATTGAACGAGCGTTCGATTTTCTGCACCAGCGACACCACAGTGTAAACCAGCAAAGCCAAACCTACAGAGCCCAGAACACCTACTTTCATGTTGTCCACGAAGCCCAGTATGCGCTCAGCTATTTCGACACCCTGAGGGCCCATGGGCTGGAAGAACTGGAACAGGAAAGGTTCCATGCGCTGATGCACACCCATCGCTTTCAGCACTGAGAAACTCAGAGCCAGCAAAGGCACAATACTGAGCAGCGTGGTGTACACCAGGCTCATGGCATGAAGTGTTAGCTGACCGCTGATGACATCTCGCATGAGAGCGTAAGCGGAGCGCCCTACCTTATAGAGCCAAGTCCAGGGCCAGCTGCGGGGAGGGTTCGGGTTTGCCAGAATCCAGGTTTCAGCGGCCTGGAGGCGTTCTTTGAATTGGAAGGAAGCCACTTTAAATCCTGTTATTCCTGTTTTGTTCAGATTATCAGTTAGATATCCGATTTCCATCAAGTATGACTGATTAAGCGCTTTTTGCGAGGCGGCGCTCTTAATATAACCATGTTGATATTGAAGGGCTTCGTGATTCCGCATCTCGGTTTCAACAGTGAACTCTCGAACGGAAGAGTTTGATAAATACCGGGGGCTGTTCGCCGAGCAAGGGGACTTCGACATTCCACAAATGTTCAATGCGGGTGTCGCCTGACCACGCATGGCGGGCCAGGCATTCTGATAACTTCCTTTCTACATTAACAAGGATCGATAGGCAGGCATGTGCGCTTTCTGGTGCCACGCACCTTCTCCGCAGCGCTTTCGCTTGAGGACGAATGAGCACCACGACGCAAAACATGCCCGCTTCCCTCTACATTTCCATCAACGACTTTGGCATACGCCATCTTCGGGGTGCTGCGAGTGATTTGGACGGTGGCGATACGCTGTTCTTCTCGTCCAAGCCCACTCCCTGTATGGCTGTTCCGAACCGCGTCACCGAGCTTGAACACCTCCCAGGTATCGCCAACCGCCATGAGGTTCCCGCCCATATTGATGACCAGCTCTCCACCTTGCTGTTTTTCCACCAACGGCGGCCAGACTGCATCAATAACTCTCAAGGCGACTTCCCGGCCGATCCGGTCAAAGATCTTCTGAACCGAATGGCTGGTGCCGTCGAGCTTCAAACCCAGCGCTGTGGATGTGGTATTCAAAGTCTGACTCCAGACAATCCCCCCCGTTGCTGGAATAACAACGCGAATTTCCAGAACCGCAGCTCCGGTCGCGATCGTGCTTTTTTCACCGGTGAGGGTGCTGACTTGCTGCCTGGAGCCCAGCGACAAGTCCGATACCCGGGTCACAACCAGATATTCTGCACCCAGAGTATTACCCAGCATCGCTTTCTCAGACACAGGCACATCCTTGCCAGCCATGCGGTGGCGCTCGTCAAAGATCGCACCCTCACTATCCCTTGCCAGCACGGCAAAGCGCCGTGACTGGGTTAACGCATCGGAAATCGAGTGGGTAAAGCGTCGGGAAACCTCCTCTGCCGACAGCAGGGTTCGGTCGACTGTATAACTGCCGCGAGCCGTTTCAACCGGGTACACCGCCATGCGCCAACGATTGTCTTGTGCAGATGAACCAGGCGCTTTGTATACAGGAACATCCACCTCAAGCCGCGCAAGTTTACCGCTGCCATCACCGGTATTTGTTACCGAGAGAATGCGGTAGCCTGAGATCAGTCCACTTGAAGCCACCCGCGTTTCGCTCTTCTGGGCAGAGGACACAGTGGTGCTGGACTCTCTACCATCGTTGGTGCGCTGGCTTACTCTTGCGAGTGCGCTTCGTACTTGGCGGCTTGCACTTATCTGCGCTCCACGCACCTGACGAACGGCTTCGCCCAACGCATTGTAAACCGCCTGTTCCCTGTCAATTCCGGTCGCCTCGGCAGACACCGTGCGGATCTCGGTTGCAGCAAGTGCCACAACCGGGAAAAGACTTAACATAACCAGAAGAAGTCCTTTCATTACCACTCTCCGAAGGAGCCCGTGCTTCGTGTTGTCCGCTTGGTCTCGCCCTGGTTGCTACCAGATCCTGACGCCGCAGGCTTTGCTGCCGCCTTTTTATTCAGACCTTGAGCTTTGGCGGAGGTCTGCGGTGACCAGTACTTCACATAACCAAGATAAGGATGGCCCGTAGCGGGATCAACAGCATTCCATTCGGCAATGGTCTGCACGCCCTGAAGGCGGGCGTTGGCTTCCGACTCAAGAATGTTATTAACCATCTTGCCAATGCCTTGGGTTGTTTTTATCTCGACCCTGCCATCGCCTCGGGTTTCTTTCACTTTCTGATTCAGCTTGCGCTTAGTCGACTCTTTCTGGCCTTGCACTGTCATTGATGCAAACTGAGCAAGCCAGGCATCGGCCATCAGCTTTGCAGTTTCCTTGGACGCTTCGAGCTCGCTCGTAATCTCAAACTCATCCATGGTTCCGCGCACCAGCTGGGGGCCCGCCATACCAAACGAAAGCAAACCGTAGCGGCCTTCGGCGTCAACCACGGGCTGTGCGCCGAAATAGCCCAACATGGGCACGCCTTCTTTCAACTGCGGCTTCAGGCGAGCCTGAATATCGTCTACCGGGATAGCCTGCCCGGGAGCAACATCACCCGTACGCAATTGGCGACCAAACTCGTTAAAACGATTTGCCTTGACCACAACCACGCTCATGCGCCCGTTGTTAACCGGGCCATCGCCGCCCACCTCTTCAATCACACCAAACACGCCTACGCCAGACAGCTGCCCCATCGCGCGCCAGGTTGTTTCGGTAACGAACTCGTCGTAGATCATGTCCTTGCGTTCAGCAACGGTCATTTCAGGCAGGCTGGAGGGATCTGTACCCAGCTCTTTCAACAGAGCGTTCAGGCCTTGCACCGTCAACTCTGCTGCACGGCTCGCCACGGCCTTACCGAGTGCATCGAGGCTGGTGGTGTCGCGGACATCTTCCGGCAGATCATCTTTCAGAAAACGATCTGCCATGGATACGCCCACGGTTACGGCGTCTTGGGACACCAATTCACCCATGGCCTGAAGGAAGGCTTCTTCTGTTGCCAGAATCCGGGCTTCGCTGAAGGATATGCTGGTGGGGTCTGCGCTGATAGCCTGGCTTGCGACAACCAGCGTCCCGCCACCCGGATTGTTTGCCGACTCGCCGCGGGCCCAGCCTCGGGCATCCAGAAACTCTTCAACTTTTTCATTGCCGGGATCTACCTCGGATACCGCCATGAACGGTGAGGGAGGTGTCTTTCGGGCGTCTTTTTCAGCAGCCTGAGCTTGCGATGAAAGATCTTCATCAGCAAGTACGGACGTTGAGATGGCGGGGGCAATAGAGACGGTACCGGCAATCAATAGCGACAACAGGGTTTTACGAAATGCCATGGTGATAATGCCTTGTTTTTTTTACCAGGAAACGGAGCTATCAGAGCCGCGCTTGATGATGGGCGTTTCGCCTTCCCAGAAGGCCAGGCCAGAAGCAAGATCCGTAAGCGACAGTTGAATGTAGTACTCCACTTGCTGCTCTTTACCTACCCGGTGATTGCGCTGCAGGATTTTTCCGGACAAGCTGAGATCAGGCGCCTGGAGCGTACCTTTGCGCTGCACACCAGATTGATCGAATTCCTCGGAATCGCGCAGCTCACGAGCTTTCATGCTCATTTCATCTTCAGCGCCATTGAGGCCGACCGCCGTGGTGGTAACAACTTTGCCTGATCGCAGCAGAGCCACACGGATTTTCTTGGTGAGCTGATCGGTATCAATACGCTGCATTGTGTCGTTAGTAATACGGCTTACAACCATGATGTACCGGCCGCCATTCGGGTTGTTCACAGCCCCGCTCGCGAGCATGTCTTCCACGGAGTCAGTCGCCGCTTTTTCAAAATCCCGGTAATCCATGGTCATCGCTACAGGGCCATCGTCAGCAGCCGGATCAATGTAGCGGGTAGGCGCGGCACAGCCAGCAAGAACCGCAAGACTTAAAGAGATTGCAACAGTGCGTATCAGCATTGGATTTTCCTTCTATTTAGGTTCGCGAAGATGCAACTGGTAACTGACGACTCGAGCATGGGGAGCTGTTGCCTTGAAGTAACGTGTCTGGCCGGTCAGCAGGGAAGCCTTGCGGTAACCTTCACCGACACCTTTAACCGTCATGCCGCTGGCATCAAACCAGGTAACTTTCCATGCAAGCTCTGCATCGGATCTTGCCTCAACCGCAAACTGCACTTGCAGGAGGCTTTCGCCACCGGTCTGAGCCAGGCGCTCTTCAAAGAGCTCGGTCACATTCATGGTGTAGATTACTTCCGGGTCTACCTTCAGTTCTTGTCTGTCGATCAACGAACTGCTGGTTTCGGGCTGAGTAGCGCAGCCCGCCAGACCAAGTACCAGCATGCTGGCGAACAATATCCTTTTCATAACGTACGTCCTGTCGTTTTGATGTGTTGTACTGATTACTGAACACCAGAAACCTGGGCTGATTCAGGCTGTTCAGGCAGGCGTGCAAACGCAGCCTTGCCTCTGCCCTGAAGGTCCATAGTAATCACCGTTGCCGGGGCCAGTATCGTCGGTCGTTTAACATACACCAGGGTGAACGGCTGAGGTGGAATTTCCACGCTCCCCAAGACGTTACCCTGATTATCCAGCAGAGTCAGGCTTCCACTCTCCGGCCGTTCAATACGGGCCGCCTGCCAGTGGTCAGGCATTGCCTGCCAGCCACGCAGATCGGCCTGAGTGGTTGCTACCGTTAGCGCCGCAGCACCCAACTGGCCTAAAGCTCCGAATCGCTCTGCTGCCTCATTCTGAATTACTGCCTTGATGACCGCTGAGGTTACCGCTCTGGTGAGTACGCCGGTAAAACGCTCTTTCATTTCGGTGCGAATAACCGTACCCATATCGGAAACCCGCTCAGTCTGAACTATTTCCCCAGTATCATTCACCACTCCAAGGCTTCCGGGCACTGCTGCTCGCTGAGCGTACTTCGGCAGAGCAATACCTATATACGCAGGTGCCTGCTGATTGCCATGAAAGAGCAACAGCGGAACGTCAAAGCGCTCTTCCTGCAGAACCGGCCCTAATCCATTTTCATAAACAACCCAGACTTGGGCTGGCAACCCTGTAGGGCTCTGCTTGCCAGAAGCGAGATTTATTGCCAACTCTGCATCGGCTTTCAGTACAGAGCTTTCCGGACTCATCTGCGCCACTCGCTTTAGTGAAGTAGCAGCACGCTCATAATCCGCACCACTTGTGGCATTAGCAAGGAAGTACACGCCATGGAGGTAGGTGCTTGAAGGAACGATAAATTCGGGGAAAACAGACCAACTGGAAGCGGCGCCGTAACGATCCGCAATCGCTGCCTGAAAGTCTTCACTTTCAAGGCTGTTACGCACCATGGAGGCCTTGCTTTCCTCATCCAGGGCCTCTTTCTCAAGCGCAGCCTGCTGTTCAGCAATTTCTTCACGGAAGTAGTCAACGGCTCGCCGGGTGCGCTCATTGGCTCGATTAAACTCAATCCGGGCGTACTCGTTGTTGCCCGCCGCCAGGAACGCCAGCCCTTTGTAGGTGTTAACCAAGACAGCCTCTGACATCAACGCCTCATAATCGCGCGCCGAGTCGTTAACCATCACTGCCATAAAACCTTCGGCAGCACTTTCCAGCATGCCTTCTGTATCAAGGTATTTCATACCTTCTTCCGCCAGATCGTAGGCCTCAGCCGACTCATCGTAACGACCAGTCAGGCGGTACATCTCGCCCTGGTGTAGAAGCTCAAGCAACCTGCCCTCAGAATCGACAGGCTTGCGCTCGCTTACATTAAAACTCACCGCTTTAAGGGCAGAGTCGTAGTCGCCGGAGGAATAGGCTGTGTTGAATGAAGCCATCTGATTACGGTGCTGGTATGAGGAACACCCGGAAACAAGTACTACCACTCCGAACGTCAGCACCAAACGTTTAAATGCTTTCACACAGTTACTCCCTGAAGCTGCTGCTGGCCGGATTTTCCGCAAAGCAGGGCTAAGCCCTTTCTGTGCCAGTATCCGCCGAGACATTACCAAATACTTACAGAGCCTTAACCTAAATTGAAAGCATCGTGTTTGATAGGAGCGCACCCATCTTTATTGCAACGTTTTACATTGCCTTCAACAAATTGCTACACGAACCGCAATCAAGAATTATTGACTGTTCAGAAACTGACCAGATCATCAGGAATTCCTGCCAATTCACAAAATCGACGCAAGATTTTGCGCTGTAATATCCACAATCCGCTGACGTGCCTCGCGACTGGCCCAGGCCGAGTGCGGGGTAATGATCAGGTTTGGAATATCATCTCCCAGCAAGGGGTTGCCGTTTTTCGGTGGTTCTTCGGTCAGCACATCAAATCCGGCACCACCAATAACGCCGTTACGCAGCGCATGGGCCAGAGCCTCCTCATCCACCAGGCCACCACGGCTGGTGTTTATCAGCAGTGCATCCGGCTTCATCATCTGCAACTCCCGAGCACCAATCAGGTTCCGGGTTTCATCAGTGAGCAGGCAATGAAGCGAGAGAACATCCACCTGGGGCAGAAGTTCGTCCAGAGGGATTCTGGCATAACCGTCGGTTTCACCTGCCGGCTGCCCCGGGCGTGCGCCCAACAGGATATTCATGCCAAATGCCTTGGCCCGCTCGGCAACACCCTGCCCAAGATCCCCGTAACCAAGAATACCCAGGGTACGGCCTTCCAGGTCTATGATCGGGTGGTCCATCAGGCAGAACATGTCGCTTTGCGCCCAGCGCCCTGCCTGCACATCGCGATTGTAATCCAACAGCCGCGTTGCCAACGCCAGCATCAGCGCCATGGTGTGCTGCGCCACCGTTGAACGCCCGTAGTTGGTCACATTGAGCACCCGAACCCCATGCTCTCTGGCCGCTTCCAGGTCAATATTGTTCAGCCCGGTGGCCACAACGGCGATGGTTTTCAGCTCAGGGCAGTTTTCAAAGTGTTTTCGCGTAAGCACAACTTTATTCAACAACACGGTATCAAAGCCCCGAATCCGTTCCGTTACCTGAGCCGATGTCGTCGCGCCATGCTTTACAATACCACCGGCAACCCGTTCGATAGGCGCCAGATCTACATCATTGCCAAGCGTGCTGGTATCAAGAAATACAGCTTTCATACTATTCTCCCTCATCAATACCGCCAAAGATTAAGGTAGACTGATGCAAACGTCCAAATAAGAGAACGGAAAATATGGAACACGAATTCTGGCATGAGCGCTGGAGCAAAAAAGAAATCGGCTTCCACGAAGGCTCCGTCAATAAATTTCTTTACGACCACTGGCCAGAACTCTCCGGCGGCGGGGCCGAAAGCGTGTTTGTTCCGCTATGCGGCAAAGCCCAAGATATGTGGTGGCTGCATGACCGGGGGCACTCTGTTATCGGCGTGGAGCTGAGTGAAATAGCCTGCAAGGATTTCTTTGCGGAGGCTGGCGAAAAAGCCTTGGTCCATCCCGGCGAGCCTTTCACTACCTTCCGGCATGATAACCTGGAACTCTGGGCCGGTGACTTCTTTCAACTGGCTCCCGATGATCTGAAAGATATCCGCCTGGTATACGACCGCGCCGCTCTCATCGCCCTGCCCCCGTCTTTGCGCAAGGCCTACGCGGAACACCTCACGGCAATCATTCCCGACGGCACCAGGATCCTGCTCATTACTCTGGACTACAACACCAGAATCACCGCACCGCCTTTCAACGTCAGCGACGACGAAGTCCGGGAGCTTTATTCTGCCGACTACGACATCCAGCACATCCTTACCAATACCCTCGCCAGCGACCATCCGTTCACGAAACGTAAAGGTCTGATTGGCGCAACAGAGAGCGTATTCCGGATCACTAAACGGTAGCTCCGGAGCCGTAGCGGTAACATAATTTAATGAACCTTAACCATTTACTGCCTGTCCAACCCCGTGACCGTGAACTAAGCTCAGATTGAACAGGCCGAAATCCGACACAGATCGTGACCGGCTGAAAATATCCATTCCTTCCACCCACAACCAACCGAATCGCCAGCGTGGCGACCGTAACTGCAACGGGGATATTGCGTGTACTGAAAGCTGAAGAACAGCGAGCGAGGGGCTACCCATGAGCATACTGCAGCAGTTCAAAAACCGGTATGAGAGCACCCAGGAAGAAGAGTGCAGCCTCGAGGAATACCTCGAGATCTGTAAAAAGGACCCCACGGCCTATGCCACGGCCGCAGAACGATTACTGATTGCCATCGGCGAACCCGAATTTGTCGATACCTCCCGTGATACCCGCCTGTCACGTATCTTTTCCAACAAAATCATCAAACGATACCCGGAATTTTCCGAGTTCTACGGCATGGAAGAGGCTGTGGAGAATATCGTGTCGTTCTACAGGCACGCAGCCCAGGGCCTGGAAGAAAAGAAACAGATTCTTTACCTGCTGGGGCCGGTTGGCGGCGGTAAATCGTCACTGGCGGAGAAGCTCAAGTACCTGATGCAGAAGGTTCCCTTCTATGCGATCCAGGGTTCTCCGCTTAACGAATCACCCCTCGGGCTCTTTGACCCGGCAGAGGACGCGGCCATTCTGGAAGAAGAATTCGGCATTCCTTCCCGCTATCTGAAATCCATCATGTCGCCCTGGGCGGTAAAGCGCCTGCACGAATATGGTGGCGACATCAGCAAGTTTCGTGTGGTGAAAAAGTACCCCTCCGTTCTTGATCAGATCGCGGTGTCCAAAACCGAACCGGGGGATGACAACAATCAGGACATCTCCGCTCTGGTGGGCAAGGTAAACATCCGCATGCTGGAAGATTACTCCCAGGATGACCCGGATGCCTACAGCTTCAGTGGTGGCCTGTGTAAAGCGAACCAGGGGCTGCTGGAGTTTGTGGAGATGTTCAAGGCGCCGATCAAGGTGCTGCACCCGCTACTGACTGCCACCCAGGAAGGCAACTACAACACCACCGAAGGCATGGGATCGGTGCCCTTTGATGGCGTTATTCTTGCTCACTCCAACGAATCCGAATGGCAGACATTCCGAAACAACAAGCACAACGAGGCCTTCCTTGATCGGGTCTATATCGTCAAGGTGCCTTACTGCGTACGTGTGACGGAAGAAATCGAAATCTACAAAAAGCTGCTGAAGAACAGCTCACTGGCTGGCTCTCCCTGCGCTCCGGATACGCTGGATATGCTGGCCCAGTTTTCCGTGCTTTCTCGCATCAAGGAACCGGAAAACTCCAGCGTTTTCTCCAAGATGCGGGTCTACGACGGTCAGAACATCAAGGACACCGACCCCAAGGCCAAATCCATTCAGGAATACCGGGATGCAGCGGGGGTTAATGAGGGCATGGATGGGCTCTCCACCCGGTTTGCGTTCAAGATTCTCTCCAAGGTTTTCAACTTCGACACCACCGAGATCGCAGCCAACCCGGTGCACCTGCTGTATGTGATTGAAAAGCAAATTGAACAGGAGCAGTTCGCGCCTGACATTCAAGAGCGCTATTTGCGCTTCATAAAAGAATTCCTGGCTCCGCACTACGTTCAGTTTATCGGTAAGGAGATCCAGACTGCCTATCTGGAAAGCTACAGCGAATACGGCCAGAACCTGTTCGACCGGTATGTAACCTATGCCGATCTGTGGATTCAGGATCAGGAATTCCGGGATCCGGAAACCGGTGAGATTCTCGACCGCTCCGCCATCAATGAGGAGCTGGAGAAAATCGAAAAGCCGGCCGGCATAAGCAACCCCAAGGATTTCCGCAACGAGGTGGTCAACTTTGTGTTGCGGGCCCAGGCCAACAACCAGGGACAGAATCCGTCCTGGCTCAGCTACGAGAAACTGCGCAGCGTGATCGAGAAGAAGATGTTCTCCAACACCGAAGACCTGCTGCCGGTCATTTCGTTCAATCCCAAAGCCAGCCAGGAAGATCAGAACAAGCACAAACAGTTCGTCGAACGCATGGTCGATCGAGGCTACACGGAGAAGCAGGTGCGCCTGTTGGCAGAGTGGTACCTGCGAGTTCGCAAGTCTCACTAGCAGTGATGGCCGGCTCGGGAAACGAGCCTGCGATCTTTGCCCTGAACGTGTAAGTGGAGTGTGAATTATGGGTATGACCCACATTGTCGACCGACGACTGAACGGCAAAAACAAGAGCGCGGTGAACCGGGAGCGGTTTTTGCGCCGCTACCGGCATCACATCAAGAAGGCCGTTTCTGACGCGGTGCACCGGCGTTCAATCACCGACATAGAGCGGGGAGAGAGTGTCAGCATTCCCACGAGGGATATTGGCGAGCCGGTCTTCCATCACGGACAGGGCGGCCACCGCGAGATGGTGCACCCGGGTAACCGGGAGTTTGTGGCAGGAGACCGGCTGCCCAAGCCAGAAGGTGGTGATGGTCAGGGCCAGGGACAAGGCCAGGCCAGCCCCGATGGCGAAGGCATGGATGAATTTGCGTTTCAGATCACCCAGGAAGAGTTTCTGAACTTTCTGTTCGACGACCTCGAACTCCCGAACCTCGTACGCAAAAAACTCAAGGATACTGAGACCTTCAGCTACGTGCGCTCCGGGTTCAGTACCCAAGGCGTGCCCGCCAAACTGGATGTCATTCGTTCACTGCGCGGTGCCCATGCTCGCCGTCTGGGCCTGGGCGGTGCCCGCAAGAAGAAAATCCGCGAACTGGAAGCCCAGCTCGCCGAGCTCAGAACTGCTCCCGCTGATCTGGATGCAGCGTTCAGCCATGAAGATCAGATCAAGGTACTGGAGGACGAAATCGCCCGCCTCAAGGCCAATGTAAAGCGGATCCCCTTCATTGATGAAATCGACCTGCGCTACCGCCAGCACCTGAAGCAGCCCAAGCCAGCCACCAGCGCCGTCATGTTCTGCCTGATGGACGTATCCGGCTCAATGACCCAGATGCACAAGGACACCGCCAAGCGGTTTTTCATCCTGCTGTATCTGTTCCTGAGAAAAAACTACAAGAAAATCGACGTGGTGTTCATACGCCATCACACCAGCGCCAAGGAAGTGGACGAGGAAGAGTTTTTCTACTCCCGGGAAACCGGCGGCACCATTGTTTCCAGTGCCCTGAAACTGATGCACAAGACCATCGAATCCCGCTACTCGCCTGCGGAATGGAACATTTACGCCGCCCAGGCGTCCGATGGCGACAACTGGAACGACGATTCTCCTGTGTGCGGCAGGCTGCTGACCGAGCATATTTTGCCTCTGGTGCAGTATTTCGCCTATGTGGAGATTACGCCCCAGGACCACCAGATGCTGTGGTACGAATACGAGCGGGTGCAGGAGCGTTTCCCCGAGAGGTTTGCCCAGCAGCAGATTGCCGACCCAAGTGAGATCTACCCGGTCTTCCGCCGGCTTTTTGAGAGGAAAGCGGCATGAGTGATGCCATCGATCGCCCCGATACGGCGGGCAGTGAGAGCCCGGCAACTCGCAAACCGGTTTCTACCGGCTCGGAATGGACTTTCGCGCTTATCGAAAAATACGATGAGGAAATTGCGAAGTGCGCCGCCGAGCTCGGCCTGGACACCTACCCCAACCAGGTTGAAGTGATCAGTGCTGAGCAGATGATGGACGCCTACAGCTCCGTTGGCATGCCGGTAGGCTACAATCATTGGTCGTTCGGCAAGCAGTTTCTCAGCACATCCAAAGGCTACCAGCGCGGGCAGATGGGGCTGGCCTATGAGATAGTGATCAACTCCAACCCCTGCATCGCCTATCTGATGGAAGAGAACACTCTGCCCATGCAGGCACTGGTAATTGCCCATGCCTGCTATGGCCACAACTCTTTCTTCAAGGGTAATTATCTGTTCCGCGCCTGGACAGATGCCAGCGCCATTATCGATTACCTGGTGTTTGCCCGGAACTATGTTTCGGAGTGCGAAGAGCGCCATGGCGTAGACACAGTTGAGCAAATACTGGATTCCTGCCACGCGCTGATGAACTACGGCGTTGACCGCTACAAGCGACCTGCTCCCATTTCTGCTGCTAACGAAATTCTGCGCCAGGAAGAACGGGAGGAATACCTGCAGCGCAGGGTGAACGATCTGTGGCGCACCATTCCAAAAATGGACGAGGATGAAGACGCGGTACTACGCAAAAAGCGCTATCCGGAAGAACCCCAGGAAAACCTCCTGTACTTCATCGAAAAAAACGCCCCTCTGCTGGAAACCTGGCAGCGTGAGATCGTCCGGATTGTGCGTAAGCTGGCGCAGTATTTCTACCCGCAACGCCAGACTCAGGTTATGAACGAAGGCTGGGCCACGTTCTGGCACTACACCCTGCTGAACCGGATGTATGAGAAGGGCCTTGTGACCGATGGCTTCATGCTGGAGTTCCTGCAAAGCCACACAGCGGTGGTGTATCAGCCCCCGTTCAACAGCCCGTGGTATTCCGGCATCAACCCCTACACCCTTGGCTTTTCCATTTTCATTGACCTGCGGCGGATCTGTGAAGCGCCCACCGATGAGGATCGCGAATGGTTTCCAGACATCGCCGGCACAGACTGGGTGAAAACCCTGCACTTTGCCATGGCCAACTTCAAGGATGAAAGTTTTATCCAGCAGTTTCTGTCGCCCAAAGTCATGCGGGATTTAAAGCTGTTTGCCATTGAAGATGACGACATGGAAGACAGTTACAAGGTAACCGCTATTCACGACGAGCCGGGCTACCGCGAACTGCGCGAGAAACTGGCCCGCCAGTACAATCTCAGTTACCGGGAACCCAACATCCAGGTGTGGGACGTGGATGTTCGCGGTGATCGCTCTCTGACGCTGCGGCACGTGCCCGTAGACAGAGTGCCGCTGGGCAAGGATACAGAAGAGGTTTTACGCCATGCGCACAGGCTTTGGGGCTTTGATGTGCACCTGGAAAGCGTGGAAGAAGGCATTGTGGTGGAAGATTACCACTGCCCGCACGCACCTCCGCCAGGCTCCTGATCGCGGCTGCGGCAGATGCAGAACAAACTCGCAGTGCCGGCATGATCAGAGCAGCGTCTGAATCCAATCTACCATCCACGGCACCAAAAGCGCTGTCGCGAACGCAGATAGCGCCATTGCCAGCCCGGAAAACGCCCCCATTCGATTGCTCACCTGGAACGCTCTCGCGGTTCC
>TARA_R110001606_G_scaffold212691_1_pt1 | contig 24298 bp, 27 predicted proteins | sample TARA_R110001606 | Tara Oceans TARA_R110001606 (sample SAMEA4398315) | marine metagenome | biome: Polar Biome; feature: [SRF] surface water layer (ENVO:00010504); material: water (ENVO:00002006), including particulate matter (ENVO:01000060) such as... | depth 5 m
CCACGACCTGTTTATCGCTAGCCACCTGCTGGGCGTGCCCGCTGACTTCGCCAGCGGTGGTATCAATCAGTTGCTTTTGTTCGTCGACGTGCTGCCGATCTCCGTTAACAGCATTTTTGGCCTCTGTTACCGCCTGACGGTCGCTAGCCACTTGCCCAGCTTTCTGGGTAATGACGGTGCGGGTCTCGGCGACGAATTGAAACTCGATGTTGGCCAGATCCACCATTTCCTGTAGCTCAGTCGCAAACTGGTCGAGCTTACGGTTGCGGTTATTGTCCTTAATCACCGCTTGACGCCTGTCATTGACTTTAAAGTTGTCTGCCTGAAAATCGGGCACGGTCGGTGCGGTAATCATTTAAACCTCCAGGTACACATGCGGTGAGCGCCAGTTGTTGTGGCGGTCATGAACATGCTCGTAGTCGCCGTCGCGCATGGCGACGAAGGCATGCGCCGCCTCTTTAACACCGCCCGTTTCGGGGAATATGTTGATATACACGTCCTTGCTTACACCTGCTTTCAGCAGCTCCTGAGTCAAGATGGAATACTCTTCGTCGTCCAGGTGGTTGAAATCGAACGTCAGACGCCGGGATACGCCGCCGCCGATATGGCGAAGCGAGCCTGACTCGGTGCGCTGCTTTTCACCGCGAAACTGCCAGGCGAGCTTTACGCCAAACTCAACGTTCATCTTCTTGGGTGGCGAGTAGGGAATGCCTGAAAAAATACGGCCGACTTGAATGTATCCACCGGGGTTGCCAGGGTCATCGAAGGTGAGGCGATAGCCATCGATCAGCGTCGGTTCCGTCCATACGTTGTAATGGATAGAGGGCAGTGCGCTCAGATCCTGGCCGCCCCAAGGGTCAATGCCCGCGCGCCACACGCCAAGTGGAATGATATCGGCGGCGACAATTGGCCCGGTGTCGTAGACCACCGCACCCTCGAATAGGTACTCGACCTGAACGGTGCCAACGCTGCTCAAGTTGTGGCCATACACCACCACCGCTGAGATAAAATCGGGGTTTTCGAGCATGGCGGTGACCTGCTCGTTACGTGCAGACCCGCCACGCCAGCTATAACTGCGGCCTTTGATCTGCGTATACTCGACAGGCGCCTGGGCGCTGCTTGCGGTAAGCGTTGCCAGGTCATGCTGGTTATCCATGATGATGCGTATTGTGCTCACACCCATACCCCCAAGTTGGTTTTCTCGCGAGGCAGCGAGCGCCCAACGCTAATGAGGCGGCCTAATCGTCCGGCTAATCTTCGATGCTGAATATCCGCTGCCTGGCCTACTTCTACTGGTGCGAGCGATGCCTCCAGATCCCATATCTCGCGACGGGTAACGCGAAGGGTGAGCAGACGATCCCGTTCTATTGCCGCGTCATCGGCATTTTGAATAACGCTGTCTCGGGTAACATGCTCAGCTAGCGGGTAATCATCGACCGATTGAGTGGCGCGGCTTTCCCGCCACTCGGTACGCAGGCGAGTGGCTTCATCCGGTGATTGCTGATCAACTTCGCCCGCGATAGTGGAAAGTGGCGAGTAGTTGTGCCCCCAGCGCAGAGTTAACCCACGCCAGGGTGGTTCTGTTTCGCTTAAGCTGACCTGGTCGTAACGAATGTCATCTCCCACGATGGTGACGTCGGCAACGGTTGGCAGTGAGTGCTGGCGAACCACAAGAGCGCCGACTTGATCGATAAACCAATACGCACCTAGACCGGCACATAGATCATCCAGTATCTGGCTGCCGGTGACGTCGCTGTTGTAGTAAAGGCCTACCTGGTAGCTCGGCATCTCAATCGTTCCGATTGAGATGCCGTAGTAATTAGCAATCCACTCGATGACCGCTGAGGGGGTGTTATGCGGTTCTTCAATGTCTACCGTCAGGGTGTCTACTAGTGATGCTGCTAGGGTTATCGTGCCATTAGCGGTATCGGTGGTGTGACTAACCGGCGCGCCTGCATCCTTGGCTCGGATTGACGTAACCGGGAGAAAGGAGGCTCGGTAAGTCAACGTCTCGGTCGAGATGCGATATGCAGGGGCATTGAAGATACTACCAAGCGCCAATGGCACTGGCCCCGCATCGTCGGGTAGCTCGCCGGTATCGATGCGCTCATCCAACACTGAGCTTTCATCATTCATTCGAAAGACAATCTTGCCTCGGCGGGCCTCAGTAATTCCCCCGTTGCGGCCAGTGGCCAACAGCCGGAAATCGTCGCGTGACCATTCGGGTGCACCGATAAAGACTCGTATTTTATGCCCTTCCCAGGCGTGACTGAGCCAATCAGTGATGGAGCCATCGTCGATCAGAGCCACCTCACCGAATGTCGTCAATCCATCAATTCGCGTGGTGATATCAACAGCCGATTTCAAAATATCGTCGTAGGGGCGGTTAGGATCGCTGTCACCAGGCAGGGACATATATGGCCCCGTTGCAACGTATTGGACACCGTGGGCATGGTGTAGCTCAGCCAGCACAATGCGCTCGGCGTTAAGATCGGCAAGCCAGGCGAGGTATTGACCGTCTGTCATACCGTGCGCCCCCTGGTTTTACCTGTGCGGTTCAGCGCCTGTAGTTCTTCTACTTGCTGTCCACGCTGCTGCTCGGCGCGGAGCGCTGACTCCGTCGCGGCTTGCCCCGCTTCGCCTGTGCGTTTTGCAATGGTCTTCATTAAGCGTTTCTTCTCTTCGTGAGCCTGCTTAAGCTCGCGTTTGATATCCCGTAGCTCTTGTAGAACATCGGAGAAGTCCAGCAGCGGCGGGGACTGGGGAAAAGGAGCCCTCTTGGGCATGCTCGCTGGCTTTGATACTACAGGCGGGCGGAAGTCTGACGCGTAAGCAGAGGCACCACGATTTAGTTTTTCCAACATTTCGCGGACGCCAGGCTGCTTTACGACTTCACTGCGCACAACGAATTCTTCAGCATGCACGATGCCCGCTTCGTCGTATTTGCCGCCGGGGCCTGTCCAGCCGCCAGCGTAGAACTCGGGCATACCTGCGGCAAAAAGCCCTCGCTCTTTGAGCCATTCTTCCCCTCCTAACGGCAGGTTGGCCCATGCCACAGCTTGGTGAAGCTGTCCTGCTCGGGTATCTTTCTGGCTCAACCAATTTGCCCAGCTTGTTACCTGAAATCCTTTTGCTGCTGTTCCCATTACGTCGTGATAGGCCGCATCGACTTTGCTTGCGATCGGGTCAGATACAGGGTTTTTGTTGATGATGTTATCGATCGCTGACGGGTTGCCGCCCAGTACATCATCCGTGTCCCCCGGCTGACGCCCCAAGCCGAGCTCAGCGAGGGTAAGCGAGCTCGCAGCGATGGATTCGAGATAACTGATTTGTCCGTCGCCGTTTGTATCGATGAGATTGAAGAGCTTTTCCAGTGTTGAGTCTGTTGCCATACCGCTGAAGGCTTTACCGAACTCGTCATAGTCAATGAGGCCGCTAGCATTAACGTCGATACTGCTGAAATTGCTGGCGAGCGCGCTCACAATGCCCGTACTCAGCCCCGCGATGCGGGAACCGGTAATTTCTTCTTGGCTAATGATGCCGTCGCTGTTGTGGTCTACGCGCTGGATTAATCGGTTTATTTCCGCATCAGTCGCGTGCGGTGCCAGCACCGCACGCACTTGCTGCTCCGTTAACGACTGCGCTCCTAGCTGCTGCATCTCTTGATAAAGTGTTGTCTTTAACGCTTCTACGCCGCTCCAACTTGCCGTGATTGATTGCTCGATTGCGGAAACAACGCCGTCCCTGTTCAGATCCAGCATTACGCCTAGCTGGGATGTCTGGTCGGCAACAATTCCCCTGAACTCATCAGCCAAAAATTGTTCAACACTAAGCTGATCGGGGAGCTGACTCATCATCTCCGCAACTTTGTCGATCGTTGCTGTCGTCTGGCTGCCGCTCGCACTCCAGCCTTTCTGCGCTTCGATAAATCGATCAGCATATTGCGTGATGCTATTCATCGCATCTCGATCGCCCGCTGCGGCTTTGTCGTATTGTTCGTAAAACGCTTGAGAACTGGCTGCGAGCTGGTCAGCAGGCGATGCTAGCCCGGCGTCGGTGCCGCGCAGGTTATCAATGTAGCTTGTGATGGTGACGCCAAAGCTGGCTAGCTGATCTCGGGCGCGGGCCATTGCGCTGGCTTCTTGGCTGATCGTGCGCACGCGCTCTTGCTGCTGGCGATCCAGGTTGCGCAGGCGTTCTTGCTCGTCTTGTACGGCCCAAATGCGCCGCTGCAGAGCGCGATTACTTTCGTCTGTCGCTTCAAGATCACGGCGGCGTAATTCTGCGGTATTCCCCTCTAAAGTCAGTAGTTGACGCTCAAGCTGCTCACGCTCGCGCAGCGCATCAGCCAGGCTATCAACGCTACCAGTGGCACCATCAGCAGCGAATGCAGCGGCTTCTGAGCTGGCGGCGATCGCTGAGAGGGCACGCTCTAACGTTGCACCGCCAGTCGCTACCTGGTTAAACCAGTAGTCCATGCCCGACGCATCCGGGGCGCGGCCTAGGCTTTCTTGGTACTGCTGCTTGATCGCATCGCGCACGGCGTCGTTGGTCTGCTTGAGTGCCGGGGCTAGCTCCATTAGCCGCACGGCCAGTTCGCCTGCGGCTGCATCATTCAGGTTCTGGGCTTCGACCATGTTGCGTAGTTCTGCAACCGTGGTGGGCACCTGGTCGGTGACGCCCACGAGTGAGGCGCGAAGATCCGCTTGTGAGCGGCTTAGCCGCTCGGTTTCGCTGTATGCGGCCTCGTAGTAGCTTTGATTGATAGCGCTTAGGTTTTCAATACCGCCAGCCATCTGGGCGAGGTTACCCGCGGCTTTAAGAGCGCCGCTCGCTGTTTCATCAAACCGCAGGTTGAGGCGGTCGGCACCAGTGCTGAGAAGCTCCACCGCCTGGGCCGCTGTCAGTATCGATTGCGTTGCCGCTTCGATGTCGGTGCCGCTTTCAAGCGCCTTGCGGAACTCGGCATTCATGTCAGCCGCCACAGCTGCCGCCATCTGCGCGCCGACATTTTCGATCTGGATGCCGCTCACAAGGCCGGTAACTAGGGCATCGCCGTCCAGGCCTTTGAGGGTATCGGTAAAGATGCTGTCGGTGGCGGCGAGAACCGCTGATAACCGCTCATCAACGATATTGCCGATGTTTTTCGTTTTGCTGGATCGCCAGCCGTCCAAGGCGGCCTGCGTTTTTTCAAATTGATCGGCAGACATGACACCAGCGAGCGCGTTATCAATCTCGACAAACGCCGATACCATTTCTTTCAACGCGTCGTCGTCGGTCTTCTGTTTTTTGCTGATGCCGATAGTGCCGAACGCCGATTGCCCAGTGTAGCCTTCAATGTCACCGTATCGATTCACACCTTGGCCGATGGGGTCAGGGTTAACGTCGCTACCGATCTGCCCGTAGGACTTGCGCCCGCTGCCAAACAGTGAGTCGGCAAACCCGCCGATCGCAGAGCCAATGAATGTACCGATTACAGGTAGCACATACGTGCCCACTGCTGCGCCGATCGTTGCACCGTAGTTTGAGTTCGCCGTCTTGCCTGTTAGCGCGCTGCCTGCCTCGGTACCTGCCCAGCCGCCCGCGATGCCCGCGCCTGCTGTGTAAATGCCGGTCATTGCGCTGCTGCCAGCACCGGACATCCAGCTGCCGCCGCTGTTGGCAGCCGCCCCCGAGGCGTTACCGGCCCAACCACTATAGGTGTTGGTGCCCACTTGTGATGCCCAGCCCGAGCCACCGTAGCCCACCGCTGCGGAGCCTTGGCTGGCCATACCTGAACCGGTCAGCCAGTCATAGCCTTTCTTGCCATAGCTGACCAGGTCGCCAGCGTTGCCCATGCTGTTGGCGTTCATGCCGCCAGCCTGCTGGCCACCAGCGCTGGTGCCACCAAACCCCATGCTGGTCGCCATTTGCACGGTGATCGGTCGTGTAAAGGTCATGTGGGCCATTTCGGCCAGCGTTTGCGCGAGCGCTTTCTTCATGAGTTCGCCAGCATTCAAGCTGCCGTCGATCGCGCCTTCCCAAAGGTCTGCAAAGCCATCATCTAAGCGGCGCAAACCATTCAGGCGCACTTCGTCCCAGGCGCCTTCCATTGTGAATGCGGCTTTAACCGTTTTATCGGCGAGGTCGTCGGTGTCGTTTTGGGCTTCGATGTACTGCTGCTGTAGCAGGCCCATCGCCTGAATGTTCTGCGCGATGTTGCCGGTGCCCATTGCGATGGCCAGGTTGAGCGTCTGGATATCTCGCGCTAGCTGGACGGTTTCACTGCGACCGGGGATCAACCTGTTGTAGAGATCTTCTAAGGCGTCCGCTTGGGCTTCTGTCGATTTGGCTAATTCATCAGCAGCTTTAGAAGCGGCAGCATTCGTTTCTGCAAGCGTGCGAGTGCGCGTATCAGTGTCGCGGGTGGTTTCACCCAGCGCCGCCATTGCTTGGTCGTATTCACTTAGTAGCTGGGAGCCGTTATCAATGTTAGATAACAGCATGCCTAACTCTTGGCGTAGTTCACGGCCTTTCTGAATGTCTTCAGGCGTGGCAACAGGCAGTGCACCGCCTTCCGGGGTGAGCTGGCCAGAGTTACGCACCTTGCGCGACACCTCTACCAACTCGCTGCCCAAGCGCCCAGCTTCCACACGCATTTCGATGAGATCAGCGGTGAGCGAGGCGCGCTTGTTTTCCTGCTGCGCTTCAGTGAGCAGGTGAAAAGAGCTGGTGAGTCCATCTACATCAATGGAGGTTTGAAACGACTCTTTACCGGCAAGGGTGACTTCCTCGCGATAGGTATAGAGCGCGCCCGCAGCGGCGCCCAGCAGCGTGATTGCGATGCCAAGAGGGTTGGCACGCACGGCTGTGTTGAATGCCCACTGCGCTACGGTCGCGGCGACCAGAATGGATCGATAGGCTGCATAGGCCCCAGCGGCGGCACCCACTATTGTCGCTGTCGTTGTCATCAGACGGATATGACCATCTAAATCGCCGGACGATAGCGCATCGTTGAACTGGAAAATGGTCGTTGCAGTGTTGTTATAAAAGTCGGATAGGCGTTCTCCTACACGCAGGTACTCACCGATTGCCAAACGCGCTTCCTGCATAGCCTGGCCAATCGTGTCTTGAGCACCTGCCAGACCCGCTGCCTCCGCTTTCGCAACGCCACCGTACTGGGCTGCAAGCTCGCTGAGAATAAATGCCTGTGCGTCTGCGGTACGATTGGTTTCCACCATGCCGCGCACCATATCGCGCTGTGCAGCAGTGAACACCGTGCCCGATCGGGTGAGGGCCGTCATCCCAGTGACAGGATCTTCAAGCGCTTTGGCCACCTGCAGAATGGTGCTATTCAAATCAGTGCCCATGGCGGACGCTAGATCAAGGGCGCCCTCAATGGCTTGGTCAAACACTTCTCCTCGAATATTCCTAAAGGTCATCAGGGTTTGCTGGGCTTGCATGACCCCCTCAGTGCTTTGAAGGGTACCCAACGCTAGCGCTCTGGATTGCTCTAGCATCTGTTGTGCTGATCGCTCAGCGGTTCTGCCGGTTGTCTCGATCAACTGCTGCTGGCGAAACAGGTTACGCTCCAACAGCTCGGATTCACGTCGAATTTCCGACCACTCATTGCTGATGCCTCGGATACCGACAAAGCCCACCAGGGTAGTCAGCGCAGCGGTGGCTATGCGCTGCATACTGCCCAAGTGGTTAGATACCGACGACACTTCTGTCCCTGTGGATCGAAGTGCGCGCGCTGCCTTACTGCCTTCTTTTTGTGCTGTACTGCCGAAGTCGCTGAGCGATCGTTCTGAACGGTCACCCTCTCGCTCGGTAGTGGTACCAAACTCCCGCACGTCATTTCGGGCATCCTTTAGGGTGCCCGAAAGCTGGCTTCCATCGCCCGTTAGCTTGACGCCTAGCGTTAGATCTTGAGCCACTGGTTTTCCTTCTAACGTTAGTTGCGGGGTTGATTCATGACGCTGAGTGCGCCGCGCTCGATAAGCTGTACTTGATCCAGCCGCTCAAGTTGTTCTGCTGTGGGAAGCTGGTAGAGGCTGATGACGCTGATCACCGCTTGCACATCCAGCGCCTCGCGTTGGCCTTCCATGCCCCTGAATAGCCACTGACGGCAGCAGCGCAGGAATACCTGAAGGGCGTCCCAGTTTTCGGGCACTACATCAAAATGATCGGGCTCTGCTGCCGCTGCCTCGGCTTCTTCTGCCAGCTCTCCGCCGAGGGTGATACCCAGGGCGGAGATGTCTTCCTTGACCAGGTTGGGCTGAGCTGTGCTGGCCTCAGCCCAGTGGATGCCTGCCTGGATCAGTTCCGAGGAAGGTTCTTTTTTACGATGCTCCTCTGATAAGCGCTCGCCATCGCCACCGTGGCAGACGGATCATTTTTCAGCGCGGACAGCAGCTCATCACCTGCAAGCGGTTGGCCGTCTTCGCCGGTCACTTCGATGCCTTCCACGCCCATTAGCACGCGATCCAGCAGCTTGATGTCATCCGGCATGTCGGCGGATTCATTGTGTGGCAGAATTTTGAAGGTGGCCGTAAAGGAGCCTTTCTGATCTTTACCGTTTTCATCAACAATCGTGAGGTTGACGGGCTGCTTGAAGGTGCGGCTGGTATTGAGTTTGAACACGGGTAGTTCTCCTAATTGATCGCTTGTTAAATGCTGGCTAATGGCTGTTTAGGCGGTGGTTAAGGGGCTTCTTCGGGAATAGCGTTGCCCACAACGATCATCACTTCGTCGTTGCCGTTGGTGGGCTCGGGCATGTAGTTGATGCTGAGCATCTGGATACCGTCCTGATCGGAATAGGTCGGCGATTCGATGCCCACTTTTTTCTGAATGAGCTCGATACGTTCTTCTGGCGTTTTGCCATGAATGAGCCTGAGTGGGCCGGTCTTCGCGTTTTGTGACATCTCGAAGTAGTTCACCGTACCGACACCTGGATCTTCAATGACCAACTGGCCGGAAGGTGAGCGACCGGTGATCTCAATGTTATTTGAGCCAACGATTTTGTTTTGGATGACCTGGCCTGACATATCCAGCGAGAATTGATTAAACGGTACAGTGGCACCCATGAATTCAAGCGGCTCAGTGTTTAGCGTGTTAACGGCTAACGCCGCACGCCACTGGCTCAGTGTGACGTTGGGCAACTGTTCAGCTGTAACGGGGCTGATCAACGCGCGGAAGGTGAAACGGATCACCGGCATGTTTTCAGCGTTAAGGGTGAATGCAGGGGTCCCCCGCGCACCGCGACCCTTGTGCAGGTTGCCGTCTACATTGCAGAAGAAAACGCCAGAGTCTTCGTCTTCAGAGACCGGCGAATAGATCACGCGCTCGCCTACCTCAATCACTTCACTCCAGCCGCAAGCGCGTAGCAGCTTGCCCCAGGGCGGCGGTGTACCCAGCTCGCCACTGGTGTTTAATTCCACTTCAAAGCCAGCTTCAACATGCTTTTCGCCGGGGGCCTGCGGCGAGTTGCCGTAGTAAGCGCGGACAAAATCGCGAGCGATGTTGCTGCCCGATAACGGGGTGACGGTAATCTCGCGCATCAAGATGGCGTCCGTGGCCGCTTCGGGCGTGGTGGTACCATCGTTGTATTCTGATTCCAGGGCGAATCGCATTGCCCGACGGTTCGTTTTCATAGTCACGGGGAATTCTCCTCAGCAAGTGGCCACCACACTTCGACGGTGAACACATCGGCCCAAAACAGGGCGTTACTTTTTAGGGCCAGCAGCTGGCCACGTTGCCATTTCACGGGAATGTCGCAGCCTTCCGGCAGCCAATTGATAAGGCGTTTTAGCGCTGGCTCACGCAGTGCTGATAGCTCATCGTCACTGGCATTCGCCACAGGCCCTAAGGGCTGGTTACGGCGGGTAATGCCCGTCACCAATAGCACTTCGGTTTTTACTTTGTGGCGTGACTGGTTACTCATTGCGCCATGGCTGACGGTCTCACGCCCTAGCACGAGCATCATGCTCGGGAAGTGGGTGTGGTTCTGAACGGCCTCCACGTTCGCCGCCAACTGCACCTTGGGAATCGTTTCCAAAGTGTTTAGGCGCTCTTGCCACTGAGTGAGCCTGAGCAGCATTACTTGGCCTCTTTGCCTATTGGTGTTTCAGTCGCTTCTGGCTCGGGTTCTTTTACCGGCTCAGGTGCGGTCTCCATCACCAAGGCGGGGTCGGCATCAATGGCTTTGTATGCGCTGCCTTTGTTGTCAAGGAACAGTGGCTTCCACTCATTGGTGAAAATCACTCCGCAAAGACTGCGCTTCGCACCCGTCGCTTTGGTCTTCACTCGCACGTGTACGCTTTTTCGCGGCACCAGAGTTTTCTTCTTCTCAGCACTTTGCTCAGCCGCTGCTTTAGTGGTCTGTTTGGCACTCATGGCCATCTCCTTAAAAACCGCCGCCGGTGAACACCTGGCGGCCTGAGTTCATCTGCACGCTGCCCGCGCTGCTGCTGGCAGGGCCGGTCGAAATGCCTAGCTTCACGTCGCCGCGTGAAACGCTGCGTAGGAACTTCACCGCATCGTCGTAGCGCTTTTCCGCCACCGGGTTCACTTGCTCGTCATAGAGCCGGTACCGGGCGATGTCGCAGGCGTTGGCAATCACGATCTTCGGCACAGGTGACAGCGGCACGTTGTAGCCCGCTGCACTCACATAGCCATCTATCTCGCCGCTGGCGTCGTCACAGGCGCGCTCGACAACAGCGGTATCAATAGCGGTGCCGCTTTCATCGCGGGCTAGCGCGAATATCTCGGCTTCGCCGAAGCGGTCGACCAGGTCGGCCTGGGTGCAGTAGGGCATGGGTTAACTCTCCGTTTTAGCCAGACTTACGCAGCGCTGGGCAGCCAGGGGTTCATGATGAGCTGAGAGGTGTTGGCCCATTCGTTGGTAGCGCCTGCATCGTTCATGGCGTTGTTGAGCACACGGCGTGCCGGGCCTTCCATGTTGCTGGGTACCATCGTGTGGCTGTGGCGCAACGCCAACGGGCGGCCATGGTCGCCTTTCAGCTCCTGGAGCTTCTTGCGAGCCAGCTCATAGTTCTCTGCGTTGAAGGGTTGGTTAGAACGAACGACCAGTTGCCATAGGCCTGCACCGGCATTCACACGGGCATCCACGCCCATGAGGAAGTTGTCGGTCATAAAGACTTGTGAGTCATCCAGGTTGGTCAGGGCGCGGAAGTCATAGTCACGGCGCTTCTGGAAGACCATCGGCTTGATGGCGCGGGTGAGATCCATTACATACCAGGCAGTGCCATTGCCGCCCATGTCGTTGGAAACGCCGACTTCCTTGTTCTTGGCGTCCAACACCGGGTGGTCATTGGCAAACAGCCGCTTACCGTCGTAGCAGAGGGGGTTAGCGGCTAACACCTCAACAGCGATTTCGTTGGGGTGCTCGCGGCTGGAGCGGCCAAACTCCTGATACACCGGGGCATACAGACCGAAGGTGTCGTCTTCGATACTGTCGCGGGGAACGCCTGCAGTTAACTCGAACTTACGGTTTTTGATAGAGAAGTCCGCACCTTCCAGGCCGTGAATAACACGGTCGCCGAGCCATTCGCGCATACGCGGCAAGGCTTTCAGCCATGGGTACACTTCCACGGCTGTGGTGCTGGTCACGATGGTGCAGAACTGTTCATGCACGCTGCCCGCGTCGCCGACAGAGTTGAAGCCCTGCTGGAAGTTGGCCTTGTAGGCCTTGAACAGCGCGTTCAGGTTGGCGTTATTTAAATCCATGGTTGCTATCCTCTTGGGCCAAGCGGGCCGTTAATGGGGCGTTATAGGTAGACGCCGGAGGTGGGGTCGATCACAACCCACACACCAAAGTCGTCTACGCCGTCGATGATTCCAGCGAGGGAGCGAGCCGCCTCGCCATCGGTTTTGGCGACGGTGTGGTCGTCCACCAGGTAGCAAGGCTTGCCAACATCAGCGGCGGTTATTTCGTCGGCATCGAGAGAGTTATCAAAGGCAAAGCAACCGATCCTCACGTCTACATGCTGATCGCCAGCATCGCCTGTGGTGTTGTCCTGGTAGTGCGTGGCCACGCCGACGGCGACTAAGCCGGTAGCGGTTGAGCCAGCTGCCACAAAGCCACTGGCTGCCATGGCGACGATGCCACCGGCAAACACCACCGCACCGGCGGCAAGCGCGTGGCTTCGGCTGGTGTTAAGGCGCTGCGGCGTATTACGATTTTTGGTAAGTGCCACGGTGTTATCCTCTTGCGTGTTTATTTAGTGCTGCGGATTAGGCTGGGTTAGCGGCGCGGTACTGCTCAGCCGTTAGGCCCATGCCTTTACACACCGCCAGCTCTGCCTCGTTTAGCTCGCCGTCTTTCGCTTGGGTGTTTTCAGGCGGCTTGCCTTGGGTCTGGGTGGTTTTCAATGCGGCGATGCTGGGCGCGCCGTCTAGATGCGCTTTACACGCGGCAATGCCTTGGGTGCGTAGCCAATCCGCCGTTTTTTGGCCGGGGATGCGTCCATCTTCCAAGCCTTCCTTGATCAGCGCGTCTAGCTCAGCGGTGTTGCTGTTGGCTTTCAGGGCGGCTAGCTGCTGAGTGGTTTCTTCGTACACGGCTTTGGGCACGTACTGGCTCATGTCTGGGGCAGTGGTAGCGCTTGATGCTTTAAGGGCCGCCACTGCTTCCGCTGGCTTCGCGTCGTCTTTGGCACCTAGTTCTGTGCGGAACGAGTCGGCATCGGCTTTGGCGGCTTTCAGCGCAGCGATCGCGGTGTCGATCTGCTCATCGGTTGCTTCAGCGGCCAAGCCGAGGGTTTGAATCAGTTGCTCACGTTTCACGGTGTCGATCTCCTGGGCGTCATCTTTGACGTCGTGGGTAATCGCCATCCGAGCAGCGGCAAGCTGCGCCGCGCCCTCATCAATGGCGGGGGTGTTGGTTAACGCCAGGTGCAACAGGTCTAACGGCACACCGTTGGCGTCGTAGGGAAATACGGGGGAGAGGTAGCGGTATTCGTTGGCGTCGATAGCGGCGCTTGCTGCGGCTGTCCAGGTGATGGAGCCGTATAGACCATCTTCCCGCCATTCAAGCGAACGCGGGTCTAGCCAGCCGGAAGCAGGCGCGGGTTTACCGTTCTTCTCGGCATAAAGAGTTTGGTGTTCGTAGTCGAGGGCAATATCGGTGCTACGCCCAGCGGCCAAGCGGATAATCGCTTGTGCAGCTTCGGCAGACAGGTGCCACGGGCCTGCACCTTCAGCAGCCCCACGCGGAGCATGGAACGTACCGGACGGCATCAGGCGCGTTTTGTCGTTGGTGGTTTGCACGCTGAGGGCGCAAACGGCAACGCGGGGCTTGGTGTGAAGGCTGTGTGTAGTCATGCCCCCATGATCGGGGGCTAGGGTGGCGGGCGGCGTTTAGCGTGGATTAAAGGTTTTAGGAGTTTTCTATAGCGAGGCTACTGCTGTGCCGGGTAGATGTGCGTGATGGTTATGTGCTTTGGCACCAGTGTTGCTTGATTGAAATCACTCCGAAAAGTCACAGTAGCGTCAACATGCACTGCGGGTCGGAAAGCTATAGCGTCCATGTCAACGCCATCAAAATAAAGCCTAAGACGTTTATCGCCTACCTCATGAGGAAGCACGCCCCACCATCCTGAATCGGTCTTGTCACGATCTAACGCACGTATCTCAAGAAGTACGTTTTCAAAATCAAAGTCGCGATCATCGGCATTTAAGTCAACATCATAGGGAACTTCAGACAACGCTTCCGACGATAGAGATACCCGGGGCATCCCTTCAAGCCCAGGAGCTATGACTGTCGCATCTTGATGGCCCTCAACTGGACGCAAGACATCTCTGGCGGCTGAAAATAGCTGTTTGCGGTTACCTTCCGTTGCCACTTTGGCGAGTTCAATAACTTCTTCAGAGGTTATACCAAGCTGATCAGCACCTATCTGAATGATGGTGTTGTGATTTGCTTGGATAGAAGGGCTGTCATCACCAGCAAAAGCCTTATAAAGCAGCATTAGGTGGCTTATTATTATGAGTACACCTAACCCTCCAATCCCAACCTTAACGGCTTTACCCATCGGGTGATTCTCCAGGAAATCTCTGAAAGCCTGTTCTTTTTCTGGGCTGCCAAAGTAAACCTTCATGATAAGGTCTTCTAAGAGGCTGCCAGCTTCAAGCCTTTCAACTCTAAGTTCGTAACCATCGATTTTGACTTTGGTTAGCTGCTCTAACATTTGTGGGAAGCGTTTGGTCAGCTTTTCCAGTGCGAGCAGCGATGTAGCGATATCCTTTATCGCAATAGGCTCTTCTGTAGCAAAATAGAGCCTTAGCGGAATCTCTGCGAAATAAGCTTCTTGATGATCATCAGTATTGGCCACATGTTCCCCGTTACATTTCCCATTGGCGTTTATTTTTCTCAATGGGGGCACTATATCCTTCTAACACCCTGGCGTTAAGCTCGCTTAAACAAAATCTAACGCGGGTCTAACGCGCCTTGGTCGCAAAAGTCGGGCCAACGTAGCGGGCAGCCGCTCAGCGGCGCTTACAGGGGCACGTTGCGGGATGGCAGTTATAGGCTTAGATGGTCGGCGAGGATGGCCAGCACTTCGTCTTCGTCGTCATCGGATAGCCCCATAAACTCACGCGCTGGGATATCGCCCCAGAGATGAGGGAAGGCTGACTTGGAGCCGCCAAAGTTCTGCATGGCGGCGTAGACCATCAAGCTGCCGAACTCGACGCTGTCGCTGGTGGCTGAATAGCTGAACTGCTTTGCCAGCTCGCCGCTTTCGCCTTCCAGCACTCGACCATGGCCCTTGCGGGCTTCGGTAACAGAGGAGTTATCTTCCCAGGGCGTGCCGTCTGGTGCCTCTTTGTCTCTGAACCGCTGCTGGGTGCGGTTGACCATTTCCTCACCAATGCTTTTCATCGGTGCGGTAAGGTCTTCGCCTTTATTGAGTAGATCTTGAATGGCGCGTTCAACGGCCTCGGTATTGACGTTGATGGTACCCATGAAACTCTCCTATACTGTGAGTTAAGCGCAAGAGGCCAATATTCGTCTGGTGTACCCTGCGAAAGCAGATGAGGTATCTGGGGATGGCGAACCAGCCTTGCGCTTTTCCTTTCTTAACGAAGCCGCTGCATCTTGGCTCTGACGTTCCGCTCTGCCGCTTCATCTGTGACCACAAACAGCGTTAAGAAGTAGTTCTTCTTACCATCGGCTGTGCGCTTTAATGCTGCTCGATACAGCCTTTCCCCCAAACTTAAATAGACCATGCGCCCTGGTTCACCGTCGCGCTGGTAGACCTCGCCGCTATCCAATATCTGCTGTATGCGCCGATAATCCTCCAGCCCCACTTCGGGGTGGCTGACCTTGTGCGCGGTTAGGCTTTCTTGAGAGAGCAGCACCACAGGCGACTCAGCCCCTAACATCTGGCGTTCGACTGGCGGCACAACCGCCACCGGGTACTCCCCGCGCACCTCACCGTTCCAAAAGCGATTGAACAGCGGCGCCTCGACCAGATCGGCGACGTGTTGGCGGGCGATGGTGGCTTCTATACTATCCAACCGGTTTAACCTGGCAGCGATCGCACGCTCGGTAGCCGTTTGCCCAGGCGCATAGTCCCATCCTGGTTGCACGCCATTTGGCACTGTGACCACTTCGCCAGTGGTGTTATCGACATGCTCATAGGTGCCGTCGTTGGGCGCGCTATCCGGGCCTTCCTTGCCTAGGCGCTTCAGGCCGCGTTCGTTTAACGTCTCGACACCGCAGTTGCAGCCGAATCCATTTGGCGCGAAATGGGTTTGCCACCAGGGATGGTCTGCGTGCAGTACCAGATTGTGCCACCGCTTGTGCTGGACACGAGGGTTCTCGACCGTGTTGTGTACGTAGCGCCAGTAGGGTCGCAGGCGTAAAACATCGGGATCAGTCATCTGGGCCCAGCGGCCAGCCGCGTAACTGGTGTCCAGGTTCGTTTTGTAGATCAACCGGGTACGCCAGGCGCGGCCCGCTTTGCTGCCTTCGCCTGTCCAGCCCGTCCAACCGCGCCGGGCAACGATCCCTTCAAACTGATTGCGGAACTCGCCGAGGCTTTGGCCGTTGCTGATCGCGTCATCGACAGCGCCGCGAAGATCCGCCAGCAGATCCGATTTGGTGGCACCGGCCACCACAAAGGCTGCGTCGTTTTGGTCGCGGGTGATTTGCCCAGAGTGTGTGGTGGGCAGGTTCAGCTTTTGCCTGAAGAACTCGGTTTGCTCAGCGAAGGGACGGCTAAACTGGGCGCTAATCGGCATTGCCGGTTTCCTCATCGACAGTGGCTCTGCCTGCAAGATCGGCAGCCTCAAATGCGATGGCCATCACATCGGCAAGCTCGGTTTCGTCCAGGTCTTCAAAGACATTGGCGATCAGCACTTGCAGCTGCTCAAAGCTTTCGGCTTGTTTTACCAGCTGCTGCACCTGCGCCACCCAGCTATCAACGACCGGCTGCGCTTGGTTGTCTAGCTGGTCGAGCGTCGCATCTCGGTAATAGCTAGGCTGGCCTGGCTGCGTGGGTGCTTGGCGAAGTGCTGCCAGCGGTGGTTTAGTCGCTGGCAGGCGTAGGGCCCCAAACGGGTTTGGCGCTGCTTTTGGCATAAGCACCTCTTCGCCTTCCTGGGCTTTGGGGATGCCAGATTTCTCATGGAACCACCAACTGGGGATCTTCGCGCCCATGTCCACAAAGGTAGGCAATGACTTCGAGAGGCGTTCGAGATCCTCGGTTTCACCTGTATCGAGAAAGAAACGCGGTGCACGGCCTGGCTTATCAATGCCGAAGTTGAGCGCGGCCATGGGCCATAGAATTTGTTTGCCAATGCTGCCTGCGTACTGGCGCACATCGCTGCGTATCAGGCTGGTTTGCCCGCGCTCGTGAACATTGCCCAGCGCGTTTGTGTTTGTACCTTCGCCGGTGCCGCTGGTAAGCGTGCCGCCTAGAATGGCTTTAGCTTTTGCACGTTCACACCAATCCATCATCGTTTTATACAGGTCAGCAGAGCTACCTTTGCCCGCCGCTTCCTGAAACTCAATGTCCATCCCCTGCGGGATAATGCCCGCAGCATTTTGGCCCAGCGTTACCACGGCGCGTAACAAGGTTGCCTTTTCATGATCGCCCGCATTTTTTGGGTACTTGCCGATCCTGGCTGGCATGCCATAGATTTCCAGCAACTGTGCCAGGTCGCCCAGTGCGTAGTTTTGGAACAGGTAGGGCCATGCGAGCATTCGATGCAGGCCCATGCGTGCAACGTAGCCACTCTTGGCGCGATGGCGATGCTCCACCCATCCCAGCGGCCAAAGCTCCGCACCAGTGGCAGTGTGGTCGCGTAGGGTGATGCAATTCTGGTCATCGGGGTGCAGCCGGAACCAGGAGTGTGGGCGCAGCGTGGGCTGCTCGATGTAGCGCATGGCCCCATCGCGATTCCATGACAGTTCCAAGTTGGCCCATCCATGACCGATCCCGGTGCCTAAATCCAAGATTAGGTCTTCAACCTCGATGCCGCTGAACACTTCTGCCGCTTGCTCGGCAGCTTTCTTTTCCTGGGCGCTGGCACCGTCCGGCGGGACGATCTGCCACTCTAGTTCGGCGGCGAGCTGGCGGCGCTTACCCAGGTCGGCACCGATCTGTGCGTCTTTCTCTTCCATATCATCGCCCAACTCAGACTGCGCTTTGAGGTCGCCTTGCTCGGCGGCTTCTAATATCTGGTAAAGCTTTGCTGGGGTGAGCCCCTTTGTGGGGTGCTCGGCAAATTCGCGCTTGAGCTGCCCGATCCGGGCGTCGTTAGTTTGTTCTTCATCTAGCGCCTGGCTGCTGTCGCTGCCGAATAACCGCTTGATGAGTGCTTTAGGGCTTACCATGCGCCGCCTCCTATTCCAAAGCTGGTGTTTTCAATGTCGTCGCTGTCGTCGTCCTGGCGTGAGCCAGGCAGGGGCGCGGGTGTAAAGTCGATCTCAACGGCTTCCATCTCGGCTGCATGGTCTGCGAGAACACAGGCCATGGCACCATCGCCGTGACGTTCGCCGCTGGTTTTACCTTCAGGCAAGCGGGCGACACCACGCACCAGCGTGAAGGCGCGGTGATCATCTACCAGGTCATCGTTTTTGGGGATGGTGATGGTGCCGTCTTCAAAACGGGCCTTATAGCGAGGCATACGTTCGCGGTACCAGTTTTCGGTGGCCATTACCTGGTCAACGATGGAGCCCCATTTATCGGTTGCCGATTCGCCCATGTAAGCACCGTTGCCTCGGCTGTCGATGGCGACGCCGCACAAGCGTGGCAGCGCGTCACCAATGGCAAATAACACTTGTTCTTGCTGCTTAAACGGCACGTTGTGCATTTCCATTAGAAACGGCACGGTGCGGTGCAGCGTCTCGCCGATCTCCATGGGGGCAATCACTGAAAGGTCACCACTGCGGGCAAAGTCTTGCCCCATTGCGTGTTGGCGGCGCGGGTTCAGCGTGGCAAGCACCGGCTTGAGGTTGTCGTTGATCCAGTCGGCGATCTCGGCGGCGCGCACGGGCTCTGGCATGGCGTTAAATTCCCGCGTGCCGTTAAAGCGCAGCACGGGAGCTGGGGCCATACACGCCTCAATCATTACCCGCGTCAGGTAGCTGCCGCCGCCCTGGGCGGGAATGCAAAATAGCTCTTCGTCTTCGTTAGGCTTGTAGCGGTTGATCAGCTGCTGGCGCCACTGCGCTTCGCCTTCGCGTGTCCACGTTACCCCTGTGACTTTACAGATACGCTTGTAGAAGCCGTCGGCCAGGGCATCGTCCAGGTCGACACGGTGCAAGCTGTAGTCGTACTTTCCAGCGCGTATGTCATTGACCAGCTCATTGAACGGGTTTTCTTCACCGTTGTGGGTGCTGATGATACGAATCTGGCCGCCCCAGATGGTCATGGCCATGGCGGCTTTCAGCAGCTCTTCGATGTCATCCACGAAGGCGGCTTCGTCAATCACCAGGCGTTCACCGGGTCGGCCTTTACTGCGCAGGTTGCGGGGGTTTGAGGTAAATGCCTGGATCTGGTGGCCGCTGTCGAACTTGATGGTGTAGCTGAGGATCTGCTTGTCTTCAGCTTCAATCACCGACTCTTCGATCTGACTGGCAGCAGCCTGATAGGCTTTGGCCCAACCGGCGCAATCCTGAATAAAGCCTTGGGTCATCTCTTTGTTATAGGAGATGTAGTAGACGTTCGCGCCTGCACTGGATGCCGCATAAAGCACATCGTCTGCCGCTTCTCCGTAGGAAAGGCCGATACGCCGTGACTTCTCAATCACCTTGACGGGCGAGTTGTCGTTTACCCAGCGCTGCTGGTAGGGCAGTAGCACGCTTTGATCGATAGCTGCACTCACGACATACCCTCTAGGATCGCTGCCCGAAGTGCCGCAACGCCTGCATTGGAAAGCCCTTGGGCACGGCCTGCGGTTTCGGCCTTCTCAGCGGCTTCTTTAGCCACTTCCACCCGCAGCTCTTTGGCCCACTTTTTCTGGCTGAGTGAGACACGGCCAATATCCGCCAGAGCTTTGGTCACGCTGGAAAGGTGTTTAGCCGCAACGTCTGGTTCATGCTCGGCTTTGCGCATCGCAATAGAGATACGCAGCAGTTGGTCTTGCACGATCCTGGCGGTGGCGTCGATAAGGTGACCGCTTTCGTCTTCACCTTCACTGGCCATGGCGCGGGCTAGTTCTGTGGTTTTACGCACATCGCCCATGGCTTCTTCAAACTCCTCTTGGAGATCTTGGCCATAGCGATGCACTGAGCTTTTGGAAACGTTATAACCGCGCTCGCTTAGCCACCCGGCTAACGCTTCATAGCCCTGAAAGCCACTGCTAACGAGCTTCTCGTTTAGCTCTTCGCGCACTTCCTGGGGTAGATCAAACACCTTATTGCGAGGCGGCATGATCAAACCCCTGGGCGTGGTTTAGCTACGCCTGGTACGTTAGCGAGGCCTTCGGCGCAATCGGCACCGCGAGCGGTGAGTGTCACGATCCACCCGGCGCGGGGCTGCTGGGTAATCACTAGGCCTTGCTCTTCAAGCCAGGCAAGATCCCCGTGCAGCTTGTCTCTGCTGATGTTGTGCGCATATGCACCTTTCAGCTCATCGTTCAACGAGTACTCGTTGGTAGTGAACTGATTGCGGCGCGAGAGAATTCGCAGGATGACTAGGCGGCGACCTTCAGTTTCGAAGTCTTGAAAACTCTGACTCATTAGTGATCTCCACGCGGCTGATTATTCATTAAGTAGTCATCCATACGATTCACTTGGCGCGCCATGGCCTTTTGACTGGCGCTGATTTCGGCAAGTAACAGATTGGTTTGGGTCATCTGTTCTTGCAGCTTGTCCAGATCTTCGTGATTCGGTAGGCGTTCGAGTTGGTGCTCTAGGCTGACTACTTTTTTCTCGACGCCATCGATGCGCTTGTTGGTCGTTTTGATGGCGGTTTGGCTAGCGCGATGCTTGTTGATCAAGTACACGTACACCGCCACCGCGCCGGTGAAGATCGCCTGTATTACGTCAAATGCCACCTTCGCGGCAGACCAGTTAATCGGTTCCACGATGTCCCCCTTCGTCGTTGTCATCGTCGTCGGCGCTTTGCGCGCACTTATCTGCGTGTTCGCGCACGCGGGCCAGTTTGAGCCAGCCCCGCGTTGCCCAGTGGTGTAAGTCGGTGATGTAAAGCGCCACATCGTTCTGGGTGTAATTACCCACCGGGCGCAGCGGTTGTCGTTCTGGTGCTGTCATGCCCGCTGGTGCGGCGCATTCGTAGACGTTGATAGAGGGTGGTGTGGGCAACGCTGGCGGCGTACTGCTACAAGCGGCCAAGGCTGCGACAGCGCCCATGATCAATATCGTTCTCATGGCAGCGCCTCCAACGTTGAACGCAGCACCGGGGCCACAGTGCCGTCGTCGTTGGCGGGTGAGCCTTGGATGCGCTGGCGTAGCGCCTGGTAGTCTTCAGCCTGCTCGGCGAGTTCCTCTTGAAGCGCTTTAATATCGGCTTCGGCAGCACGGCGTTGACGCTCGGCTTTGTCGAGCTGATCTGATACCTCACTGGCTTCCTGTTGCCATTCGTCACGCTTTTCGGTCATCTGCTGCAACGCTGAGCGTTCAAGGGCTAGTTCATTGACGAGGTCGTTGACCTCCCATGACTTCCACGCGAAGCCGATGGACGCCGCAACAAAAAAAATGGCGATTACACGCTCGAACATGGCGCACCCCCTTGCCACCCAGCCCGCTCATAGCGGGGCGTAAGCTCCAAAAGGATATGGCGCACGTAGTGGCGGTTTTCTCGCAGGGCCCAGCCAGCGCGAGCGGTGTAGCGCTCAACGCTGCCAAACCACACACTGGCATCATCACCGGCGGCGGTGGCTAGGCGTCTATCGCGGTTTACCCACCCCAGGCCGCCGTTGTAAGCACTGAGCGCAAAGGCCCAGCGTTGGCATTCGTCAGCGGCACTAGCCAAGCGTTGCCAGTGCCATTTGTTGTAGCGAGCTTGGGCGCGCATAGCCCACGTGGGGGAGTACGGTGCAGCGTGGCCTAGGTCGGGGTAAATCTCCGCAATCCATGCCGAGGTGCTGGGCATAAACTGGCTAAGCCCCTGCGCACCCACCGGGCTGCTGATGTTTGCCCGCCAGCCACTCTCTTGATGGATCTGCGCAGCATGAACGGCCACACGGCCATTCATGCCCCATTCCTGCTGCACGATGCGCGTTAGCTCCCGCTGATAGCCGTTCGCGGCGCTGGGGATCTGTGCGTGGGCAGGCTGGCAGGATTCCAGTACTAGCAGCGTGGCTAGCACCAGGCTCATGGCGATCCAGACGCCGTTGGCGCGTAGATAGACTTTGAGATCGTTCATCATGACCGTTCCTCCTGGAGCGCTTGCTCGGCACGCTCAACAACATCTTGTAGGCGCAGGTAGGCGGCTAAACGCTTAGGGCCAGCGGCTAGGGCATCGATCTCAGCCACAAGTCGCTTGCCTTCTGCTAGCAGCTCAGCGGCGGTATCGGCGCCCATGTCAGACCCCCAAGCCAAGGGCGAGGATAGCGGCGGCAATAATCAAGGCGCGGCGAAGCATGAGCAGTTCCCAGAACGGCAATCGGCTGCAGCCGGTAATTATTTGGGCATCGTCAGTTTCGTAGGACGTATCAGCGGCTACTGGGTCATCGTTAGATGGTGCGAATGCGTGAGGGCGGGCGTAGGGGAAAATCGTGCGGTCGATCCAGTAGCCCAGGTAAGCGCCCCAACATAATTTGGTCAGCGACCAGAGCAGCACGCCCAACTGGTGCGGGTATAAGAAGCCCACGCCAACAGTGGTAATGAGAGCAAGGATCAGCCAGGGGCCAATGCGAAGTTTGTCGAGTAGTTTGGGGCCAATGTGGAGTTTATTGAGCAGCTTCTGGAAAAGTGATGGTAGGTTCACGAGGTAGCCTCATTGCGTGCGGGGTGAGCAAAAGCACAGTGCAGTGAGGTTCAGGATAGGGGGGTAGAGCGAGGCGCCGGGATTAGCGGGGATTAAAGAAAAATGCCCCAGAAAGCAAACAACCCGCCGAAGCGGGTTTGTTGGGGGACAGTGAGATTTAGTTTAGGCTTTGCTGCAGTGTCGTGACCAAACACTATCGAATGTGTTCCAGGCATTTTCGAGGTAGACAGTATCCCCATCTGCTTGGCTCACGAAACGCTGATAACCCACATAACCTCCGTAAGAGTTTTTACCATTTACCTCACCGCATACAGTCGCCATACCCAAATTATTAGCCGTCTCGCTGATATTGCGGAACTGCGCTGATTCAGGATCGCGAAGCTGGTTGGCAACGGCTTCTTTAGCTATTTTTACGTCCCCGGATTCGCAACCGGCCAGTAGCGCTGCGATGATAATCGTAATCCCTGCGAATGCTTTCATGATGTTCCCCTTCTACTATTGGTAGCTGGTGAGGTCGTTACCAATTGCACGCTTCACGCAGCGGCGAAATAGCCTCTTCCAGCCCGCCAATCGGAAACTGAACAGTAATAGGTGATTCGCTGTAAGGGGTGACACGAACAGTAAGAACATCAGCATCAAACAGGCTTCGTATTGCAGGAATAGATCTGCCGCCATTCCATAACCCTAGTGCCTTGTGGTCAGTAGAAGCCAACATATCTCGCGTCACTGCATCCTGCTGATCGACTCGCATCGTTACACGCCCATAGCCCTGAATATCAGCCATATGGTGCTCATCAAAACTCATGTACATAACCGTCGTATTTTCGTGACAACGCAGAATTAGACTTGGCCTGCTGTCTCTTCCAAAGCGGCCAATAACAGGTTCAATCGATTCTGTACGGAGTACAACTGTCTTGCTATCGTCAATAGGTGACGTTTTTTCGTTAACGTTCCACTCTGAGACGATTTGCCGCTCAGTTGCAGGACGATACTCTGCGTCATAACAAGCCAAGCGACGCTGGTCATTTGATATATCGGCGCAATCCTCGGAAGCGTGAGCAGTACCAACCGCTAGTAACGCCATTACCCCTGCTAGCATTTTCATATTGTTCCCCTGTTATCTGCTTGCTTTCTTATCAGACCGTCAAAACAGTCCTGGCTGCACGCGGTTGCGGTGTAGTGACCGCTGCTCGGCCAGGATCTTGTAGATCTGCATCACACCCTTATCGTAGCGCCGTGCCAATTCGGCATGGTTGCTGCCATCGAACTCGCACCATATCTGGTGGTCGCGCAGTGCGCGGTCGAGCTGATCCCCTTTGGCTAAATAGAATACCTGCCCGCCGTGGTAATACGCCAGAATTCTTAGGGTGGAAAACGCCAGGCGTTGTGCGATGCGCGGCGCGATGCCCACATCGACGTATTCGGCTTCGATGACCTGGAGCATATCGACCAGTGACTGAGGCCAGTGGCGTGCCAGTTCAGGGTCGGGTAGACGCTCCAGTGCATCGGCAGGGATCTCATCAAACCCTAAATCGAAGTTATCGTCAGGCGAGGTCATCGGGGTACCGTCCTTGCCGCTTGGCGTCGATGATCAACGCCTGGAGCAGCTTGTGCAGTTGGCTATCGTCGAGAAAGTCCACGCGGTCGACTCTGAACATGTGCTTGGCCATTCCATCCGCGTAGGCCCAGGCGCGGCCCGCTTCCGCCAGCAACGCTTCGACCTTGTTCATTTCCGCTTGGCGTGTCGCCGGTGGGTTAGGTGCCTTGCGGCCCGCTTTTTTAGCGGGCTTAGGCTTAAAGCCCAGGCGGCGGAACTCGTGCATCACACCGCCCACGGTCTTATTGGTGAGTTCTTTGGCACTGCTCACGCCCGCTGTGCGGGCGAGAATGGC
>TARA_R110001606_G_scaffold101469_2_pt1 | contig 24288 bp, 24 predicted proteins | sample TARA_R110001606 | Tara Oceans TARA_R110001606 (sample SAMEA4398315) | marine metagenome | biome: Polar Biome; feature: [SRF] surface water layer (ENVO:00010504); material: water (ENVO:00002006), including particulate matter (ENVO:01000060) such as... | depth 5 m
GATAAATAAGTATGTTTAAATCGATAAGAACTTTTATAGGTGCAAAGAATTTTGAAACCTCAACAAAATTTTATAACGATTTAGGTTTTATTGAAACTGTTTTATCTGATACATTATCTTATTTTAAAATTGATGAAAACCTTGGTTTCTACTTGCAAAAAGCTTTTGTAAAAGACTGGGTAGATAATTCTATGCTTTTTTTAGAAGTAGAAGATCTTGAAACCTACTTTACAGAAATTGAAAATAAAAATCTTACTAAAAAATATGCAAACGTAAAACTATCTAATATTGTTTATAATGATTGGGGAAAAGAATTCTTTCTCCACGATCCATCTGGTATTCTTTGGCATTTTGGGAATTTTAAGGAGTTGTAAATTTTTTCTTTTTAAGCTCAAAATCTTTACCTAAATACACTTTACGTACCATTTCATCTGCTGCTAACTCTTCTGGAGTTCCTTCTTTTAGAATACTACCATTATACATTAAATACGTTTTATCTGTAATAGCTAATGTTGCTTGTACATCGTGGTCTGTAATTAAAATGCCAATATTTTTGTTTTTTAATTGCGCAACAATACTTTGTATATCTTCTACAGCAATAGGATCTACACCTGCAAAAGGTTCATCTAACAAAATAAAATTAGGATCGGAGGCCAAACAACGTGCAATTTCTGTTCTACGTCGTTCACCACCAGAAAGTAAATCACCTTTGTTTTTGCGTACATGACCTATATTAAACTCTTCAATTAAAGATTCTAACTTTATTTTCTGTTCTTTTTTAGATAGGTTGGTAAATTGCAAAACAGACATGATATTGTCTTCTACAGATAGTTTTCTAAAAACAGATGCTTCTTGAGCTAAATAACCAATGCCTTTTTGTGCACGTTTGTACATCGCATCATTCGTTATTTCTTCATCATTTAAAAAAATACGACCAGAATTTGGTTTTATCATACCAACAATCATGTAAAAAGAAGTTGTTTTTCCGGCTCCATTCGGGCCTAAAAGTCCGATGATTTCACCTTGTTTTACTTCTAATGAAATGTCTTGCACAACTTTTCTACTACCGTAAATTTTTTGAATATTTTCTGCTCTTAAAATCATATTTTTCAAAAATGTGTAATTATTTAACTGTGTAAATGTATTTATTATAACGCAATAAATTTCTTAAAACATTCACAAACAATTAAACGCTTAAACTAATAAACAGTTAAACCTCTGTTTCTAAAGCTTCCCAAAACTCAACAGCTCTTCTTAAATGAGGTACTACAATTGTACCACCAACTAAAGTTGCTATAGACATTGTTTCCATCATTTCTGCTTTAGTTACGCCATTTTTGTAGGCAGTTTCTAAATGATAGGCAATACAATCATCACATCTTAAAACAGCCGAAGCTACTAAACCTAATAATTCTTTTGTTTTCACTGATAAATGCCCTTCTGAATAGGCGTTTGTATCTAAATTAAAAATTCTTTTAATTACTTTATTATCAGACGCTAAAATTTTATCGTTCATTTTTTGACGATACTCATTAAACTCTTGGACTTTTGTTGGCATTTTTTTGTTGGTTTTTAATTACTCTTGCTGAAACTTTAATGCTTATTTCGTATAAAATAAGAATTGGTATTGCTACAATAACTTGACTTGCAACGTCAGGTGGTGTTATAATTGCTGCTGCAATTAAAACAAGTACTAAAGCGTGTTTTCTATATCTCCTTAAAAACTCTGGTGTAATTAGACCAATTTTGGTTAAAAAATAAATTAGTACGGGTAATTCAAATAAAATAGAAACGCCTAGTAACATATTGGTAACAAGTCCTATATGGGATTCTAAGGTAAAGCTATTTACAATAGCATCAGAAATTTGGTAATTGTACAAAAATTGTACAGATATTGGTGCAATTACATAAAAGCTAAATAATACTCCAAGAAAGAATAATAAAGACGCTATAAAAATAAATCCTCTAGATTGATTGATTTCACTTTTTGTTAATCCTGGAGAAATAAAACGCCAAGTTTCCCATAAAATATAAGGGAAAGAAGCAATAAAACCTAAAATTAATGAAGACCAAATAGAATTCATTAATTGCGAAGTCACTTCGATACTTTGTAGTTTTTTATCAGCAAAAGTAATATGACAGAATTCACTATCCATACCAAAGAAATTAAACATGTCGCAAAATAAACGGTAAGTAATAAAATCTGGTTGTATGTGAGCTAAAAGAAAGTTGTCATATATTTCTTCTGCAAAAATAAAAAAGACAATTGCTAAAATAAATATTGCGGTAACTCCTCTTACTAAATGCCATCTTAATTCTTCTAAATGCCCTAAAAACGACATTTCTTTTTGTTTTTCTGCCATTAGAAAATTCCTTCTTTAATTAAATCGTGTAAATGTACAACACCTGCGTAATTATTGTTGTCATCTGTTACTAATATTTGTGTAATGCTATTGTTTTGTAGAGCATCTAGTGCTTCTATTGCCATAGCATCTTTATGAATTGTTTTTGGGTTTTTGCCCATAATATCTTTGGCAATAAGATTATTAATGTCTGTAGATTTGCTTAGCATTCTTCTAATATCACCATCAGTAATAATACCCACTATTGTGTCATTTTTTAGAACAGCAGTGACGCCTAAACGTTTTTCAGAAATTTCAACAATTACTTTTACAATTGAATCTTCTTCAGAAACTTGCGGTATTTCGTTGTTTATAATTAAATCAGAAACTCTTAAATATAAACGTTTCCCTAAAGCGCCTCCAGGATGGTATTTTGCAAAATCTTTACTTGTAAATCCTTTTAATTCTAATAAACAAACAGCAAGCGCATCACCCATAACCAATTGTGCAGTTGTGCTCGTTGTTGGTGCTAAATTGTTTGGACAGGCTTCTTTTTCTACAAAAGTATTTAGTGTAAAATCGGCATTTTTTCCTAAAAAAGAATCTATATTTCCTGTAATTGCAATTATTTTGTTTCCATAATTTTTAATTAACGGAACCAAAACTTTTATTTCTGGGGTGTTGCCACTTTTAGAAATGCAAATAACTACATCATCTTTTAAAACGTTTCCTAAATCTCCATGTATTGCATCTGCAGCATGCATAAAAACAGCGGGTGTTCCTGTAGAATTAAAGGTTGCAACGATTTTAGTAGCTATATTTGCACTTTTACCAATACCTGTTACAATAACCCTTCCTTTAGACTTATAAATATATTTTACTGCTTTTTCAAATGCAGAATCTATTAAATTTGCTAAATTAGCAATAGCGTTGCTTTCTATTAAAATTGTCTTTTTTGCGTTAGCAATAATGTTAGATTTATCTTTCAAGCTTTTAGTTTTTATCAGAATAAAAAAAAGTTATATCTTTATATAAAGAAAACAGGCAAATTTACTACAAAAAAAAGTTTCTTGAAACTATATAGTAATACGTTTTGGTTTCTTTAATTATAATTGAAAATTAATAAATATGGATTTACATAGTCCTCTAAAAAAATTCTTTGGATTTAACAAATTTAAAGGATTACAAGAGCAAGTTATAAAAAGTATCGTAAATAATGAAAATACTTTTGTTATAATGCCAACGGGTGGTGGTAAGTCACTTTGCTACCAATTACCAGCATTAATGGCAGAGGGTACAGCAATCGTAGTTTCCCCTTTAATTGCATTGATGAAGAATCAAGTAGATGCTATTAGAGGTATTTCAGAACATAATGGTGTTGCTCATGTATTAAATTCGTCATTAAATAAAACAGAAATAAATCAAGTTAAAGAAGATATTACTAACGGAATTACAAAGCTTTTGTACGTTGCCCCAGAATCTTTAATAAAAGAAGAATATGTTGCTTTTTTAAGAAGTCAAAAAATTTCTTTTGTGGCTATAGATGAAGCGCATTGTATCTCTGAATGGGGGCATGATTTTAGACCAGAATATAGAAATTTAAAGCATATAATTAAAGCAATAGATAGTGTTCCTGTAATTTGTTTAACAGCTACAGCTACAGAAAAAGTACAAGAAGATATTCTAAAAACATTAGGTATTACTGATGCCAATAGATTTAAAGCGTCTTTTAATAGAGCTAATTTGTTTTATGAAGTAAGACCAAAAACGAAAGAAGTAGAAAAAGATATTATTCGTTTTGTGAAACAAAGAGAAGGAAAATCTGGAATTATTTATTGTTTAAGTAGAAAGAAAGTTGAGGAAGTTGCTCAAATTTTACAAGTAAACGGTATTAAAGCAGTTCCATATCATGCTGGTTTAGATGCAAAAACAAGGGTAAAACACCAAGATATGTTTTTGATGGAAGATTGCGACGTTGTTGTAGCAACGATTGCTTTTGGTATGGGAATCGACAAACCAGATGTGCGCTTTGTAATTCATCATGATATTCCTAAAAGTTTAGAAAGTTATTATCAAGAAACAGGACGTGCGGGTAGAGATGATGGTGAAGGATATTGTTTGGCTTTTTATGCTTACAAAGACATCGAAAAGTTAGAGAAATTTATGTCTAGTAAACCAGTTGCAGAACAAGAAATTGGCCATGCATTATTGCAAGAAGTGGTTGGTTATGCAGAAACTTCTATGAATAGGCGTAAGTATTTACTACATTATTTTGGCGAAGAATTTGACGAAGTAAATGGTGATGGAGCAGATATGGATGACAATTCTAGAAATCCGAAGAAAAAAATTGAGGCAAAAGGAGATGTTGTTAAATTACTTTCTGTAGTAAAAAATACGTTGCAACAATACAAATCTAAAGAAATTGTAAACACAATTATTGGTAAAGAAAATGCTTTATTAACTTCTCATAAAACGCACTTACAATCCTTTTTTGGAATTGGTAAAGATAAATCTGCAGCTTATTGGATGGCGCTTTTACGTCAAGTTCTAGTGGTTAATTTTATTAAAAAAGAAATTGAGCAATATGGCGTCATAAAGTTGAACAAAGAAGGAGAAGATTATATGGAGAAACCTACTTCTTTTATGATGACAGAAGATCATTCATATTCTGAAGATGCTGATAATCTAATTATTTCAAATGCAAAATCAGCAGGAGGTTCTGCGGATGATAAACTTGTGAAGTTATTAAAAGATTTACGTAAAAAAGTAGCCGCTAAACAAGGAGTTCCTCCTTTTGCAGTTTTCCAAGATCCTTCGTTAGATGATATGGCTTTAAAATACCCAATGAATTTAGATGAACTGTCTAAAGTACATGGAGTAGGAGAAGGTAAAGCTAAAAAGTTTGGGAAAGAATTTGTAAAATTAATCACTACTTATGTTGATGAAAATGATATTTTAAGACCAGACGATTTAATTGTAAAAAGTACTGGTGTTAATTCTGGATTAAAATTATATATCATTCAAAATACCGATAGAAAGTTACCTTTAGAAGATATTGCTAAATCAAAAGGTTTAGAAATGAGTGAGTTAATTAAGGAAATGGAAGTTATTATTTTTTCTGGAACTAAATTAAATATCGATTATGCTGTAGATGATTTATTAGATGAAGAACAACAAGAAGAAATTCACGATTATTTTATGGAAGCAAAAACTGATAAAATTCAAGATGCTTTAGATGAATTTGATGGGGAATTTGATGAAGACGAATTGCGATTGATGCGTATTAAGTTTATTAACGAGGTTGGGAATTAATTCATAAAAAAAAGTGGCTTTTGCCACTTTTTTTTATGAATACAAATTTTAAAAGTCATATTTCTTGTCAATAGCATATTTAATCAATTCATTTCCAGAGGATAACTCCAGTTTTCGAATCATGTTTTTTCTATGCGTATCTACCGTACTTTTAGCAATAAATAATATATCAGCAATATTTTTAGAAGTCTTTCCGTTTGCAATTAAGTTTAAGATTTCTTTTTCTCTGTTTGATAAGATAATTTTATTGGTTTTGCCAATGTTTACATTGTCATCAATATAGCTATTCATAAAATTAAAAGCCATATTTGGATCAAAAAAAGTTTCACCATTTGCAACACTTTCAATAGCTTTTGATAGCATTTTAATTCCTGAATTTTTTAGAATATAACCGGTTGCACCAGCGTCTAACATTTGTTTTATGGCATCTGGCTGATCAAACATTGTCATTGCTAAAACATGAATATAAGGATGTTTTTTTTTGATAATTTTTGTAGCTTCAATGCCATCCATTCTTGGCATTCTGATATCTGTTAGCACTAATTTAGGTTTTTTTAAATCGACTAATTTTACAAGTTCTTCACCATCATTTGCAGTTGCGATAAAACTAACTTCATCACTATATTCAAAAAAAGATTGTACACCATCAATTAACATTTGATGATCTTCTGCCATAATAATTGTGATCATAGTTTTATTTTTTATAAAAATACCACTTTTAAGTAATTAAAAAATCACTATAAATAGGGGTTTTACGAAATAGGAATATCTATAATTATAGAGCTTCCTTTTTTTAATGTAGAATCTATTTTAAAAGAACCGTTTAAATGTTTTATTCGGGTTTTAATAGAGCTAATTCCCATACCTTTTTTAAAATTTACTTTTTTAAAGTCAAAACCTTTTCCATCATCTTCTATAATAATATTTAAGTTTTTATCATATAAAGAAATGTTTATAGTAGCATTTTTTGCTTCTGCGTGTTTTATAATATTTGTTATTAGCTCTTGAACAATTCTAAAAATTGTAATTTCTAAACTATTTTCCAAACGTTTATTTAAGCCAAAATCTATAACTTCTATCTTAATTTTATCGGCGGATGAAATTTTATCAGCCATTAATTTTATAGCAACTAATAAGCCTTCATTTGCAATAACACCAGAGTTTTTTGCATGTGCAATACTTCTAACTTTTATATAAGCTTCATCAATTAAATTTTCGGTTTTATTAAATAATATTTCTGGATCTATTAATTTCTTTTCACAATTAATTTTAAGTTTTTCAAAATGTAATTTTAAAGTAGCTAAAACAGAACCTAAATTATCATGTAAATCTTCTGCTATTTGTTTGCGCTCTTTTTCTTGCCCATCTACCATTGCGTTAATAGAAATTAACTCTTGTTCTTTTAAAAGTGTTAAGTTTTTTTGCTTTTCCAGATCTTCTTTTTGTTGCGCTAAAATTCTTTTTCTTTTGGAGTTTTTAAGTGATAATATGGCTATGATACTGCCTAAAATTAATATTATAATAGATGCTATTAAAAAGTTTCTGTTTTTTAATCTTTTTGCCTCTGTTTCTTTATTTTTTGCTTTTAATTCTAAATTTTCTTTTTCTTTTTCGGCAGTTTGGTATTTTTTATCCAAATCTGAAATAGCAATATTTTGTGCGGTATTATTTAAGCTATCTAAACAAATATTATATTTTTCATAGTATTCATAGGCTTTTTTATAATCTCCAATTTCTTTATAACAATTCGCAAACTTGCCAAATATAATTTTGTTATATTTTAATTGGTACTCATAAATATTTAATTTTTCTGCTTTTTTTAATTCAATAAGTGCCTCTTTAAATTTATGCTGTTTTTGAAAAAAAATTGCATAATTTATATGTGTATCTAGTAATATTTTCTTATTATTTTCTGAACTTAATGTTTTTTTAAAATAATATTGAGCTGAATCAGGTTTCGTTTTTGTATATAAATAAGCTAAACTAGTAAATACAGAAGGCTGATATTGTTTAAATTTTTTATTGTTAGTTATTTTTAAAGATTTCTTATAATATTTCCTTGCCACTTCAATAGTATCTGCATTCCAAAAATATCCAGCATATCTATTGGTTGCAGAAAGTAACATCAAGGAATCTTTTTTCTCTAAGGCATAAGAATAATAAGCATCTAAATAAGGTTTGGAATCACCTTCTAAATTATTTTGCGAATTAATTAAATCGAACAATTTTAAATTGCATTTTGCAATGCTATCTTTTGTGTCTAAAATTGTGTATAAATGATATGATTTTTTATAGTTTTCATAGGCATCAAAATGCATATTCTCAAAATCGAATTTTTCGCCAATTTTAAAATAATAATAAGCAGAATCTAACTTTGAAGTTTGCGCATACGAAAAACTACAAATCAACAAAAAGATAATTTGTAGTTTTTGTATCATAAATTTAAGTGATATTGTCATATTTACGGACCAACTATTATCACTCCACCACCTTTATCGTTAGGTAAAAAAGCTACACTTTTATTCTCCAATTTTTCAAAATCGCTATCAGATATTTTACTAGGGTCAAATTTTAAATTGTCATTATAAACCAAAACAGTTAAGGATGATTTTTCATTTAATGAAAGATCAGGATTTCCTAGTTCTATGATTTCTTTTAAATTAAAAATACCAGTTAACATAGAATCTTTCTTTCTTGATCCTATAGAAATATCCGTTTTGTCAGAAATATGAATTACAATTCTTTTTTTTAAAGTAGTAGATAAGTTATAAATATTTATAACTTCATAAATAGCTGATGGTACTGGAAATTTTACACAAAAAAGTTGGTTGTCCACATTGAAGAAACTGTGTTCATCAATAACATCAAGATTTTTAGAATATTTCTTGATTGCATCTTTTTTTCTAATTTTAACAGGCTTGAATTTTTTTGAAATTTTCATCACAATGTTTTTTAATAATATAAGGTAAATATAAAATTAAAAAAAGCAAAAAGCATACCTACAAGTAGGTATTTTATTATTCATAAAAATAAGAATACTTTTATAAGGTAACGATGGTTAAGAGTACACCAAGGATAATTGCAATAAATTTTTGTAAGTTAAATTTATGATTTTCAGAACTTTCAAAAAGAATAATTGTAGAAATATGTAAAAACACACCAATAATTAAAGCCGTTATTTCGGTAGCATACTCTGTGAAAAACGGAATTTTATCACCTACCAAAACACCTAACGGACTCATCAATCCAAAGAAAAAAAGAAAACTAAATACGATCTTATTAGAATATTTTGTATTGATTAAAAAGGTGGTAAGCACAATTGCTATAGGAATTTTATGCACTACAATTGCCCATAATAAATTACTATCTGCATGATGAATTGGCAATCCTTCAGAAAAAGCGTGCATACACAAACTCACAAATAATAATGTAGGAAATTCTTTTCCGGAAGAGTGAATATGAATATGACCATGTTCTGCACCTTTAGAAAAAGATTCTAATACAGATTGTAAAATGATTCCTATTAAAATAAAAATTCCAACTCTTCTATAATTAGAATCTACAGTGTAAACCTCTGGCAATAAGTGTAAAATTGTTACAGATAAAAGGTAAGCGCCACTAAAAGCTAGTAATAAACGTACAATTTTGTTGCCTGGTTTTATAATAAAAACCACTAAAGACCCAACTAAAACAGATAAAAGGAGTATGATGTAATTCACTTTGCAACTATTATTAATCTATTCGATGTTTTTGCATCAAAGTTAGTTAAATTGTAATTTCCAAAAATATTGGTGATTGTAAAGCCTACCTTTTCAAAATAAGCTTTTATTTTTTCTTTATTTAAATATTTTACTCTTTCTGTGTAAGAATAATTCTGTTCATCTGCAAAAAAAGAAATATGTTTTATAATAAAACCATCTCTTATTTCTCTAGTAATATTAAAGCTAATGGATTCAATAATTTTAGTTTCTTTGGCAACTAAAGTGTTTTTTACGAATTCGGCATTTAAAAAATCAAAAACAAAAACACCATCTTTTTTAAGACCATTTTTAATGTTTTCAAGAATCAAGATGTCTTCTTTGTCTTCTTCGAAATAGCCAAAACTTGTAAATAAATTGAAAACTGCATTGTATTGATTGTTAAATTTTTTGCGCATATCATGCACTTTAAAATTTAAAGAATCATTCTCAAATTGTTGTGCATACTCAATGCTGTTTTGAGATAAATCTCCGCCAGTAACTTTATATCCAAGAGAATTTAAAAACACAGAATGGCGACCTTTACCGCAAGGTAAATCTAAAATATGAGTAGATTTTGGTAATTCTAAAAAAGCAGTTATGTTTTTCATAAATAACTGGGCCTCTTCATCATTTCTATCCTTATATAATAAATGATAATAAGGAGTGTTAAACCAATCTGTAAACCAATCTTTTGTTTTCATATCCACTTTAAGTCTGTAAAAGTAACTAAATCTTACGTTTCATATAATTTGTTTTAGAATTTTTTATTTTAAATTTTAAAAAAGATACATTAAAATCTGTTTTTTATCTACCAAAAAAGCAGAAAAGGCCTCGTTATTTGTTAAATTTTGTGAGTTCGTGGTTCGTTATCCTATATATAAAATGTACTTTTGCAAACAATTTTACAAGTATGAATAAAGATTTTAAAATGGTGGCAACCACCATGTTTGGTTTAGAAAGTGTTTTAGCAGAAGAATTAACAAATTTAGGCGCAAAAGACGTTCAAGAATCTATTAGAAGTGTATCTTTTAAAGGAGATGAAGGTTTTATGTACAAAGCAAATATTGCTTTAAGAACTGCAATTCGTATTTTAAAACCTATAAAAGTTACTAAAATCTATGATGAAGAGGATTTATACGATACTGTAAAAAAGATTAAATGGGAAAAATATTTAGATATTGATGGCACTTTTGCAATTGGTGCTGTATCTAATTCTAAAAATTTACCAAACCATTCTCATTACATCGCTTTAAAATCTAAAGATGCAATTGCAGATTATTTTAGAGATAATTTTGGCAAAAGACCAGATGTAGATGTAGATTATCCAGATTTAAAAATTCACATTCATATAAATAAAGATCTTTTAACGATTTCTTTGGATTCTTCTGGAGATTCTTTGCACAAACGTGGTTACAGAACTGCAACTAATATTGCACCAATAAACGAAGTTTTAGCGGCAGGAATGGTTTTGTTATCTGGTTATAGAGGCGATGAAAATTTTATCGATCCAATGTGTGGTTCTGGTACAATTTTAATAGAAGCAGCAATGATTGCCAATAATATTCCGGCAAATATCAATAGAAAACGTTTTGGTTTTGAAAGTTGGAAAGATTATGATGAGGAATTATATTTTACAATTCAAGACTCATTATTAAAGAAAATTAGAAGTTCTCACTTTAAAATAATGGGCTTTGATAAAGCGCCATCGGCCATCGTTAAAGCGAATGCAAATATTAAAGAAGCTAATTTAGATGAGTTTATTGGTGTACATCATGTTAACTTTTTTAACTCTACAAAAGAGGTTTTTGGTAAAACAACAATTTTATTTAATCCGCCTTATGGTGAGCGTTTAAATGTTGATACACAGGAGTTTTACAAAAAAATTGGTGATACTTTAAAACATAATTATCCAGATTCTACGGCTTGGTTTATAACTTCGGATATTCAAGCGTTGAAACATGTGGGGTTAAGAACTTCAAAAAGAATCGATTTACGAAATGGAGACTTAGATTGTAAATTTGTAAGATATGATTTATATGAAGGTTCACGTAAATTTAAAAAGAACAATCCTACTTTTGGATCAGAAGAAGAATAGTTGTTCTTGAAGCTATTTCCTGCTTTCCACTATATTTTTTTATAAATAAGATTTCTGTGCTAACAGAATTCTTATTTATAAAAAGGATGCCGTTTCAATCAGGACTAAGCTTGTTTACAGGCTTTATTAATTGTTTAAAACGAATTGTTTTTTTTAGATTTCCCAATTTTAGGTAAAAAAAAATGAAGTTAAGAATCAATTTTAAATTTTCTTAACTTCACTTATTTTAATAATTATAATAATAATTTTACGTTTTTAATACAGCTTCAATCCATTCTTTTGGGTTTTCTAACATAGGGAAGTGTCCACAGTTTTCAATCCAAAAGATATCAATTTCTTCAATTTTATCAGCTAAAGGGTTTGGTGTTTCATCATCATTAATTGGGTCTTTTCTACCTAAAATTAATTTTACAGGTACTTTGTTTTCTTTTAAAGCAGAAATCCATCTTTTCCAAAATATTTTGCGTTCTCTAATATAGTGATGTACAAAATTAATAACATCTCTACCTTTATTAAGCTCTAATTGATACCACATTTCTGTAAGTTCTTGATCGGTAATTTTAGTAGCATCAAAGAAAACATCTCTTATTGATTTTTTATAAATTCCAAAAGAAGCTAACATAGAGATCATTTTTTTTGCAACTTGCTCTTTAAATTTTTTATGATAATCTAAAAAAAACGAATGATCTAAAGGCATATTTCCATTACAAAATATATATTTTTCTATTGGAAAATCGATTAAAGAATAATTATGTCTAGCAATAATTTCTTGAGCAACTTCCGTTCCGTAATCATGAGCAAATAGTGTAATGTTTTCTAGTTCTAATAATCTACATAATTCTAGAACATAGTCTGTTTGATCAATAATAGTACAATATTGTTTGTCTAGTTTTTCAGAAAAACCGAAGCCAATAAAATCTAACAAAACAACTCTGTAATGTTTGCTTAACTCTGGTAAAACTTTATAATAATCATAAGAAGACGTAAGGTAACCGTGTAAAATTAACAGGCAATTTTTGTGGTTTCCAACATCGATTGTAAATATTTCTTTATCAAAAATGGGTATTAATTCACCTTTTTTTTCCCATTCGTCAGAAGACATAACAATGGTATTATCAATTGTTATATCCATATTTATGAGATTTTTGGTCCATTAATATTAAATACTAAATTTAACCAATTCGTAGGATTTTCTAGTATCGAAAAATATCGTTCATTTTCAATCCATTCTAAATTGTCATTAATATTTTCGGTAGCTAATACAATCGCAATTTCTTTAATGGCAACAGGATCACTTTTTTCCCAAATTATTTTTATTGGCGTTTCAGATTCTTTTAAAGCTTCTGTCCATCTATGCCAAAAAGTATAGCGTTCGTTAATGAAATTACTTAAAAGATGTATTTCATTTTTACCTTCAGAAGTATCTAATTTATCCCAAACTTTATTAATATCGTAGTCTGTGTGAATTTCTGGATTTAGATTTTTATTTTTAAATTTGTCTTTTATTTTTCTAAAGCCATAGTTGGTAAGTCTTGCTATATATCTACCTAATTTTTTGTCTTTAAGTAGTTTGTCCATATTTCTTATATGCAAGTATTCTAGCCTCATACTACTATTGCATAGAACTATTTTTTTTATTTTTAACGGAATAAGGTTGTGATTTTTTCTGGCTAAAATTTCTTTTGCTACAGAAGTTCCATAATCATGCGCCAAAATAGTTACCTCTTTTAGTCCCATTTTATTCCATAATTGCAAAGCAAAATCAGCTTGATCAATTAAAGAATACGTATAAGATTTGGGTTTGTCAGAAAAACCAAAACCTAAATGGTCATGAATAACAACTCTGTAATGTTTACTTAATTCCGGTAAAATTTTTGAATAATCGAAAGAAGATGTTGGATAACCATGTAAGATTACTATGGTTTGTAACGAAGAACCTTCGTCAATCACAAAAATATTTTTATCTGCTATCGTATAAAACTTTCCTCTGCTTTTCCAATTGTCTGCAGTCATAATTTCTAGGGGGGTTAATTATTAACTTAATTTTTAATCTTTATAAAGGTACAAATTTTTAATTAGTATCGGTTTTTTTATTCTAAAATTTTTATTTTTTTTTAGGAACTAATACAATTTAAAGTGCAAATTTTAGTATATTTTTTTGGATAGTATTAATAAATAGTATAAGTTTTTTTAAACTACTTAGCACTATTTATCATCATCGGTATTGTGTGTTTTTAACCATTCTTCTCCTTTTTTATCGCGAAAAAAGTCCATCCAAACATAATACATTACTTCATCTTTTTCTACTGATACTGCATGACTAGAGCCTAAAGGAATATGCAATACAGAATATTCAGGAAAATTTACTTGCGCTTCGTCTGCATACACAACAGAATTATTATCTGTTAATCCTAAAAACAATTGTTCTAACATTGGGTGTTCGTGGTTACCAACTCTATCAGGTCCTGTAGTTTGCACAGTACCCATTGCAATTCTAGGAATGTATTTATTAGGTAAAATTGTACGACTTACTGTGTTTGGACTTTTAATTGGTTCTGTATATGATTTACAATCTATAAATTTCGCATAATATACATTTTGAGTATTGGCATCAGGAAAATCATTTAAATCTAAAAGATCTTGTGCTGTTAGTTTGCTAGAAATTCTTAAATACTGTAACGTATCATTTTTAGCAGTATTTATAGTTATATTTTTAAGAGACTGAGGCAATAATATTGTTTCTGGTATAATATCATAAATTGAATCGGCCGCTACCACTGTACCTTTGCCTTTTACAAATAAAAAGATGGTTTTGTAGCCATCTTTAAAAGAATCTACAATACCATTTTTGCTAGTTAAAGCAACGTGTTCAACATAAATACCTTGAATTTCATTTTCTAATATTGCAGAAGTGTATTGCTGTGTGTTTTCTTGTAACTGTGTTTGTAGGTTTACAATAGGAATTTCTTGGCCATAAACTGATGTAACTAGCGTAGCAAAGAACATTGAAGATATAATGAGGTTTTTCATTTTAGATAATTTATATGATATAGAATTTTTTTTTAGTATATAAATATAAGGTTATTATTTATCGATGAAACCTAAAATTTAGTTTTTTTATTAGCAATTTAAAGGATGTAGAGTTTGATTTATAATTCTCGTTTTTCATATAAAATTGCCTTCAGTTTTAATTGATTTACAGAAAATAATTTTTTGTTGTAAAATGTATCATCTTACATAAAGACAATGAAAAGTAAATTTATTGTAGAACTTAATAATAACCAACAAGTTTTTTAATTCGTTCTATTTGTAAATGATTTCTAATTACATTGTAATGAATTTTATGTAGTTTTGATGTGTAGTATTTTGTAAAGATTTTTAGTCCTAGTGATTTCTATTATTTCTTTAGGAATTGCATCAAGAACTTTTAAAAAGAGCATTTCTCTACACAATTGTACTCATTCCAATCTTTAAAGCACTCGAAGTGAATATGCACTTTATAGATATAATTCTACCAATTCCAATTCAGAAAACCTTTACGTATTCTGTAACTGAAGACGAGTTTAATTTTCTACAAAAAGGAATGCGAGTTGCAGTTTCTTTTGGTAAAACGAAGATGTATACGGGTTTGGTTTTTAACATTCACCAAACAGCGCCAGTTTTATACGAAGCTAAAGAAATACATCAAATTTTAGATGATAAACCTATTGTAAATGAGCTTCAACTAAAGCATTGGCAATGGATTGCTAATTATTATATGTGTTCTTTAGGCGATGTGTATAGAGCATCTTTACCATCTGCTTTTTTACTAGAAAGTGAAACTGTTTTATATAAAAATGAAGCTTTTTTAGAGGAATCTATTTTAGCGGATGATGAATTTCTGATTTTTGAAGCCTTACAACATCAATCTCAATTAACAATTCATCAAGTTGCAGCTATTTTAGATAAGAAAAAAGTAATGCCGATTGTAAATGAATTGATAAAAAAATCAGCAATATATATTAAGGAAGAAATTTACGAGCAATACAAACCTAAATTAGTTAAATATATTCGTTTACATCCAAATTATTCTGATGATGCTGCTTTAGGGACTTTATTAGAAGAATTATCAAGAGCAAAAAAACAACGCGAAGCAGTTTTAGGATTTTTTCAATTATCATCAACCAAAAAACCAATAAAAGCTAAAGATTTAGAAACTAAAGCAAAGGTTTCTCAATCAATTTTAAAGTCTTTGGTTGATAAAAATATCTTTGAGTTTTACGAAATTCAAACAGATAGAATTCAGTTTAAAGGCGATACAAATGATTTAAAAGTACTCAACGAACATCAGCAAAAAGCATTAGTAGAAATTAAAGAAACTTTTAAAGAAAAAGATGTTACCCTTTTACATGGAATTACAAGTTCTGGAAAAACAGAAGTCTATACAAAGTTAATTCAAGAGGTTTTAGATCAAGGAAAACAAGTATTGTTTTTGTTGCCAGAAATAGCATTAACAACTCAAATTATTACACGTTTACAATTTTATTTTGGCGATCAAATTTCTGTATTTCATTCTAAATATTCTATGAATGAAAGAGTAGAAGTTTGGAATAATGTTTTAGAAAATAAAACGAAAGCACAAATTATTTTAGGCGCACGTTCTTCAATTTTTCTTCCTTTTTCTAATTTAGGATTAATAGTTGTTGATGAAGAGCATGAAACTTCTTACAAACAATTTGAGCCTTCACCAAGATATAATGCGCGAGATGCAGCTATTGTTTTAACCAAATTGCATAACGCAAAATTATTGCTAGGTTCTGCAACTCCGTCTTTAGAAAGTTACTTTAATGCACATCAAAAAAAATACGGTTTTGTTGAATTAAATAGACGCCATGGAAATGTGCAATTGCCAAATATTGAATTAATTGACGTGAAAGAAAAACATCGGAAAAAGGAAATGAATGGTCATTTTTCTGATAGATTGCTTACGTTAATTCAGGATGCTTTAGATTTAAAAGAGCAAGTAATATTATTTCAAAACAGACGTGGATTTTCGCCAGTTGTAGAATGTAAAACTTGCGGAGTTTCGCCTCAATGTCCTAATTGTGATGTTTCGTTAACGTTTCATAAATTTAGAAGCGAATTGCGTTGTCATTATTGCAATTATCAACGAGCAATGCCAAATAGTTGCTCTGCTTGTGGCAGCAATACGTTAGATACCAAAGGTTTTGGAACAGAGCAAATAGAGTTAGAATTGCAAACTCTTTTTCCTGATTTTAAAATAGGAAGAATGGATTTAGACACAACTCGTGGAAAATTTGGATATCAGAAAATAATTGGCGCTTTCGAAGCTAGAGAAATTGATGTTTTAGTGGGAACGCAAATGCTATCAAAAGGATTAGATTTTGAAAATGTTTCGTTAGTTGGAATTATAAATGCAGATTCTATGCTAAATTTCCCAGATTTTAGAGCGCATGAACGTGCCTATGATATGATGGTGCAAGTTTCTGGACGAGCGGGTAGAAGTAAAAAACAAGGAAATGTAGCCATTCAAACATTTAATCCATATCATAAAATTCTGCAACAAGTTTCTACAACCAATTATACAGAAATGTATAAAGAACAGTTGCAAGAACGTTGGCAATATAAATATCCGCCCTATTATAGATTGATAAAAATCACCTTAAAACATAAGGATTATAACAAGGTTGATAGCGGTGTGAATTGGCTTTTTAAATCATTACACAATTCATTTGGAGAAAATGTTTTAGGTCCAACTGCACCAGCTGTTTCAAGAATTAGAAATCAGTTTATTAAAAATATTGTGGTTAAAATTCCGCCAAAACAGAATTTATCCCAAACAAAAAAACACATCACTAAAATTAGAAATTCGTTCGAAGCCGTTAAAGAATATAGACCAATACGATTTATTATAGATGTGGATGCTTATTAAGAGTTTATTTTAATTTTCTCAAACGAAATAAATCCTCAAGTGTATATTTTAATCAATATGCAAATTCCTAGCTAATACAATGCTATATTTATTATAGAAATCTTCGTTTTAATTTAAGTAATTGAATTTTTTTATCCTTTTGGGTAAAATCAAAAACCTCAATTTTTTTCGTTTGATTTGGTCTTCCCCAGTTGTAATAGGTTGTTATTTTAAAAATTGTAGGTTCATATTTCTTATTCCCTAAATAGGTTAAATTTACGAAGTAATTTCCTTGATTTAATTTGTCTATAAAAATTTCTTTAGCGCTGTATCCTTTTGTTTTTTGATCAATAATTAATCCTGGATTATGTACTAATGAGTTTTCAATTTTATAAACTTCTAAATTTGGATTTACAAATTCAATAATAAACTCAGCTTCTGTTACATTCCATTCAAAGACAATTCGAACATCACTATCAATATTTTTGGTAGGATTTTCAATTTTAATTTTTTGTGATTTTGCAACATTGTCTAAATCTAAATTATACGTTGAAATAATTTCAGAGGATATTACTTCACTAATATCATTATCATCAAATTTAAGACCTTTTGTAAGAAAATATTTATAAGTCAACCAAACATCTCTATAATTTCCTAGTTCTAAAAAAAGATTAGCCAAATCTCGATAAGATTGAATATGATTAGGTCTTAATTTTACAATGTTTTTATAAATTTCTAACGCTTTTTCGTGCTCATTAATTTCTTGATATTTATAAGCTATTGCTTTTAAAGTTTCAGGATTGTTAGCCGATATTTTTTCATAATCAGCAAGAATTTTCAATAAAAAAGGGGTGCTTTTTCTTTCATCCTTAAAAGTATTAAATAACTCAAAATAAAAGTTTGTACTATTTTTATCATTTATGGAGGTCTTGTTATAAACATCCAATGCTTCCGGAACTTTTAATTTTTTATATGGATCTAAAAAAGGAGTTTTAGTTTTTACTTTATGATAAGGAATTGCATCAAAAGTGTAAAATTCTTCAGGGGTGAAGTAATAATTATCAAAATAAATACCTTTTACCGTTTTATAATCAATAGTGGTATTTACTTTAATAAAGTATTCGTCTTGTAAATTATTAAAAACGTACACATCTTTAACTTCTGAGATGAGGATAGGATAAGGAATATCAAAAAAAACGCCATCAATATCCCAAATAACCGGTCCGTTTAATTCTTTTCCTTTGATGTAGCTTATTTCTTCACCAAAATCATCATACCGAACTGAAATATATGGAATTTTCTCTTGAATTGCTCTTGTTAACGAAATAGCATTTTCATTCAGGCTTTTTCCATCAATTAATACCGCTACAGGAATTTCTGTGTGTTCGCCAATATTGGTTCCGCCAAGTTTTGGTACTTTATTAAATTGAGAATTGGTGATGCTATTTGTAATAGTCATATCAATATTTAGCATTGAGGTAACATCTTCAATTAAAATTGATATTGTATTTAAACCAACGTAGCTAAAACTTAATGTTTCGCCAACTTTTGCCTCAATACTATAAAATCCTTTGGCATCTGAAACCGAAAATCGAGTAGTATTTTCTACAAAAATAGTAACATTTTCAAGTGCTTTATCTTTATAATTTATAAAACCAGAAATTGTTTTATAAGTTGCATTTTCTGTAGTTTGAGAAAAGAAATAAAAAGGAATGAATAGGAAAAGTAAGGTTAATTTGTTTTTCATAGAGAATATTTAAAGAATATAATATCAAATTTTATGCCTAAGTTTTTAGATTGATGTTTCAATAAAAGTTTTAGTTTTATAAATATACTTACTAATTGGTATGCATCATAAAACAAAAAGTAAAAAAAAATAAAAAACTTTTTTACTTCTAGGCAACCTTTTTAAAACTTTTGTAGTCTATATATTTGTAAGGCAGTTAAAAATAAATCGGGAGGCTTGAAAATTATATCATTACATAACAACCAAACTTCGCTAATTAAAAAAGCGATAGCTAATAATAGAGAAGCGCAACAGCAATTGTTTGAGCAGTTTTCGCCTAAAATGTTGGGAGTTTGTAGGCAATATGTAAAAGATTTGCATCACGCAGAAGATTTAATGTTACAAGGATTTTTAAAAGTTTTTACCAACTTACAGAAGTTTAAAAACGAAGGTAGTTTTGAAGGTTGGATTCGCAGAATTATGGTAAATACTTGCCTTTCTTATCTCCGTAAAAAAAACTTGGTAGATCTATCTGATGAAGACTATGTTTTTAATGACGCTGCCACAGAAAGTTTAGAAAACACTTCTGTAGAAGATATTCAAAATCTAATTGATAGATTGCCAGATGGTTACAAAATGGTGTTTAATTTATTCGCCATAGAAGGTTATAAACATTCAGAAATTGCAGCACAATTAGGTATTTCTGAAAGTACATCAAAATCGCAATTATTTAAAGCACGTAAATTATTGCAAGAGAATTATATTAAAATGAATAAGACCAGTAATGGAGACAAATAATATAGATAAAAACATACAAGAAAAGTTCGCAAATAGAACTTTTGAACCTTCAGCTTCTGCTTGGGATCGTTTGTCTGCACAATTAGATGAACAACCAAAACAAAAGAAAAAAGGTTGGATTTTTTATACAAGCGTTGCGGCGAGTATTTTAGTATTGATTTCAATAGGATTTCAAGTTTTTTCTGATAGTCCAACAGCGGGCAAACCAATTGAGGAAATTATTGTGAATAAGCCTATTGATACGAATTTGATTGATAAAAAAATTGACAAAATTATTAATGAAATTCCTGTTGAAAATGCACTTGTAATTGTTGATGAAGTAAAAGGGAATCAAAATATACAGAATGATGCTATTGCAAAATCGGACAAACAAATTCACCCGAAGAAAATCAAGTTAACACCTATCATTGATGAACAAATTACCATCGCTAAAGTTGATGAAAATCCATCAGAAAAAAACAAAATAGCGTTTAAAAAAGAAGATTTACAACAAAATCCAAATAGCAGAATTAAAATAAATAGCAACGATTTATTATTTGCTGTAACCCATACTTCAGAAGAAGTAAAAACCTATTATGCCAAGAATAATTTAAATAGAGAAGATGTTTTAAATACGATTAAAAGTGAGCTCAGAAAATCGAATATTAAAATAAATCCAGAATCTATTTTGGCAGAAGTAGAACGTACAATTGATGATGATGATTTTCAGAATAATTTTATGAAATCATTAAAGAATAGAATATCAGATATTGCTACGGTAATTGCAAGTAGAAACGATTAAAATACTGATAAATAGGTTTCTAGTGATATTGAAAGACGTTTTAATAAAATCTAGTTACCAACTTATCAAAGACCAAGTTAAAAAGAAATCATAAAAATTTAAAATCAATAAAATGAAAAGAATACTACTAGTTTTAGTGTTGTTATGTACAACTATGGCACAATCTCAAGAAAAAACATTTGAGAAAGAAGTGATTAAAATATCAAAAAGAATAGAAATTATTACCAATCAGCAAAAAGATTCTTTAAAATCAAAAATAATAGATATTGATAAAAAGCTGGAATCTGGAGAAATTTCGAAAGAAACTTCAGAAACTTTAAAACAAGAAATTGCAGCATATCATGCAAGAAGAATCGAAAAATTGGTGGGTGAAGAAGAGCGTTTGTTGCAATTATTGGTGCAAGATAAAACAAACGGAAAAATAGCGAGTTCAGACAATTTAAGTGTTGCAGAAGGAGATGACAATACTTTTACAATTGGGAACAAAATTTTTAGATTAACGCTTAAAGATGATGACGATGACGATAAGAATGATAAAAAAAACACGTATAATGAAGTTGTAAATACAAGCAGTAGAAGAACAACTACACAATTTGTATTTGCTATGGGTGTAAATAATGTGCTAAATAATGACCAGTTTTCTTCTTTAAATGATTCCGATTATAAATTTTGGCAATCGCATTTTTACGAATTAGGTTGGACCTGGAAAACACGTTTTACAGAAAATCCTTCTCAGTTGTATTTTAAATATGGAGTTTCTTTTCTTTGGAATAATTTAAGACTAGAAGAAAATAAAATTCATTTTAAAAACGGAGAGTTTACAGAAATTCAAACCTATGGGAATCAATTATCAGAAAGCAGATTAAGACACGTACAAATGAATTTTCCTATGCATTTAGAATGGGACTTATCAAAAAATAAAACCTATGATGACGGACGAGTAAAAGACAGAACCAATAATGGCGTTCGTTTAGGAGTTGGTGGTTTTGTAGGTTTTAAATTAGGAACAAGACAATATTTAGAATACGATGATGCAAATGGAGTTGCTATTGAAGAAGTTCAATATGATAATTTTAATATGAATACTGTTAATTATGGTCTAAGTGCTTATTTAGGATATAAATCTACGAGTGTTTATGTAAAATACGATTTAAATCCGTTGTTTAAAAATACAGAAACTAGAAATATTTCTTTAGGACTTCGTTTAGATTTGAATTAAAAAAGTAGAAAATAGAGTATTGAAGTTTATTTTTTAGGTTAATTATTAAACATCTGATAATAAACTTCAATACAATTTTCTATAAAATCATTTTTAATCTAAAAAAATAGCACATCAGTAAAAATAACAAAAACTTGTTTTTTTGTTTAATTACAAACAAAAACAGTGTAGATTTACTTGCTTAAATATTCAAATTAAGCAAAATGAAAATTGGAATTCCCAAAGAAATTAAAAACAACGAAAGTAGAGTTGGTATGACTCCTGCCGGAGTTTTTGAATTGACTAAAAAAAATCACACTGTATTTGTACAAGCTACAGCAGGAGAAGGAAGTGGTTTTTTTGATGCAGATTATAGTAAAGTTGGCGCAACTATTTTGCCAACTATCCAAGATGTTTACAGTCAGAGTGATATGATTGTAAAAGTGAAAGAACCAATTGCAGAGGAGTATCCTTTAATTAAAGAAAATCAAATTGTTTTTACGTATTTCCATTTTGCATCAAGCGAGCCGCTTACAAAAGCAATGATTGAAAGTAAATCTATTTGTATTGCGTACGAAACAGTAGAAGATAATGAAGGTACTTTGCCGTTATTAACACCAATGTCTGAAGTTGCAGGAAGAATGGCAGTACAGCAAGGAGCAAAATATTTAGAAAAACCAATTAAAGGTCGTGGAATTTTACTAGGTGGTGTTCCGGGTGTTGCGCCAGGAAAAGTGTTAATTCTAGGAGCTGGAGTTGTAGGTGTTCAAGCCGCAAAAATGGCTGCAGGTTTAGGAGCTCATGTAACAATTATGGATATTAACATGAAACGTTTACGGTATGTAAATGATGTTTTACCAAGTCATGTTATTACTGCCTTTTCAAGTGAATATAGTATAAGACAACTTATTAAAACACACGATTTAATTATTGGTGGCGTTTTAGTAAAAGGAGGAAAGGCGCCAAAATTAATTACAAGAGATATGTTAAAAGAAATGCGTCCAGGAACTGTTATCGTTGATGTAGCAGTAGACCAAGGTGGATGTTTTGAAACTACAAAAGCAACTACTCACGAAGATCCAACGTATATTATAGATGATGTTGTGCATTATTGTGTAGCAAATATGCCAGGAGCTGTACCATATACTTCGACCATTGCGTTAACAAATGTTACACTTTCATACATTTTACAAATAGCCAATTTAGGATGGGAAAAAGCCTGTGAATTAGATGCTAGTTTATCAAAAGGATTAAACATTGTAAAAGGTAAAATTGTCTACAAAGAATTAGAAGGTCTTTTTAATTAGAATAAAAGTGATATAAATAAACTAAAGATAGTTTTTGTTGTCAACTTGAGTGAAATCGGATCTTTTTTTTCGGTTTCACTCATATGACAATAAATTAGTTATTTTTTTTGCCCATTCTTTTCTTAAATCAGTTGATAAAATACTTGTTCCATCATGTTTCCAACCAGGTGGTTTTATCAAATATTTAAATTTATTGATCATAGATGTTTTTGATGTAAAAAAATCTGTAGGATATGATGCCATTCAATAAAAGCAATTTTTACAGGATTAAAAGTCTCTATATTTGCTGCCAATGCCCATTAAAATAGAAGTTCTAGCATCTATAAAATTATACTCTTCTAATTTAACTTTTACAGTTAAAATAACTTCAAGAATAACTGTTAATACAAAAAACGGAATAGCATAGTGAATTAGATTTGGTATTTCAGGTATTTGCATATCAGTATATTAAAAGGTTTTGTTCATTACAAATATGAAGTAATTTTAATATGAAAAAGATTCTATTATAAATAAAAAAGTATGTATATTTGCAGCCTTAAAAATAAACAATAAATATTTAATTTATGAATCATTACGAAACTGTTTTCATTTTGAATCCCGTTTTATCTGATACTCAGATAAAGGAGACAGTACAAAAATTCGAAGATTATTTAGTTTCTAAAGGAGCTGAAATGATCTCAAAAGAAGATTGGGGCTTAAAGAAATTAGCGTATCCAATCCAAAAGAAAAAAAGTGGTTTTTATCACTTACTAGAGTACAAAGTTGCCGGAGAGGAAATCTCTGCATTTGAGTTAGAATTTAGAAGAGATGATAGCGTTATGCGTTACCTTTCTGTTAGATTAGACAAACATGCTGCAGCTTGGGCTGAAAAAAGAAGAGAACGTGTTAAATCTACTAAAAAATAAGAAATGGCATCAATAGAACAACAAGCAAAAGGTGGTAAATCTGCTGACGTTAGATATTTAACGCCGTTAGATATAGATACTAAAAAAGAATCAAAATACTGTAGATTTAAAAAGAAAGGTATCAAGTATATCGATTATAAAGATGCAGATTTCTTAATGTATTTAGTAAACGA
>TARA_R110001606_G_scaffold398337_1_pt1 | contig 24263 bp, 20 predicted proteins | sample TARA_R110001606 | Tara Oceans TARA_R110001606 (sample SAMEA4398315) | marine metagenome | biome: Polar Biome; feature: [SRF] surface water layer (ENVO:00010504); material: water (ENVO:00002006), including particulate matter (ENVO:01000060) such as... | depth 5 m
CGGCTTCCTGCACATGGCCTTCTTTTACACGAAATTGAACCATTACGTAGAGCATCGCTGGTGGGTGTTTTAAGTTGAACTTGTATTCTAAAGATACAATTTTTTCCGCTGTCTTGTTACAACTCAAACTCCAGATAGGGCAGTAAGTTCAACACGTCCAGTGCCAGGAAAGTCAAATGTGTCATGATGATGGTGCAAAGCTGGGCATAAGCTGTGGCCATGATCGACAAGGTAACACCCATCCAGTTTTTCATTCGAAAGAAAGTGGTGTAGACCCAAATATTGTACAGAAGCACCATTACTGTGTAAACGGTTATGATGGCCGCCTTGGCATCCGGGAATAGCTGAAGAAATGGGAACATGATGACGATGAGTGCCAGCTGCTGGGCGGTAACATAAATATTCATCACCAGATGCTCCGAAAAGTTGTCGCCAATGGGTTTGAAAAAAAGCCAGGTGGAAAAGGTATAGATAGGGATGGCGATGATGTTGATGAGGGTAGAATACTCGTTGGCAAAGTCCCAGAAACCAACGAAATGCATTTTGTACCAATGCCAGTCTTCAAAAAAGTTGCTTTCCTGAGCCACTTTGAAGATGCCGTAGCGGATAGAAAGAATGGTGGTAACAGCGCCAACCAACAACAAGAACTTGGCTGGTACATAAAGACTGAGCCGCTTGCCATCGATATACCCCCTAATGGCTTGTCCCGGACGAATCGCCAGTTCTTTGAGGGTGCCAAACAGGCCGGTCTCGATATCGAGCGACGATTCGAAAGACTCCGCCAGCAATGTTTTCATATCAAAGCGATCCACGCTGGCGCTTTGTGCACAGGTGGGGCAAAAATTACCCTGAAACACCGTTCCGCAGTTTTTACATACCATCGGAGGTGAAATTAGCAAAACGGCTACTTAACTATCACAGCGACGGTATATTTTGTGAGGCAAATATCGGCGGCATGACTTTTCGCCGGAAGGGCTCTATTTCATAAATAGACTAATAATTCCGACATTTTATCAACATAGCCACCTGTATAAATCCAGCCGCTATTTGATCCTCATCCTTGTATCTTCGCTCTCTTAGAAAACCAAAAAACATTGAGGACATGAAGAGATTAATACTCCTGTTTATGGGCGTAAGTATGGTCTTGTCTCCGGCACTGGCTCAGGAAAACTTTCCTGTGAATGGTGCCCAGGATAAACGGCTGAATATTTATGCTTTTACGAACGCCACCGTGGTGGTGGATTATCAAACAACATTAGCGAATGCAACATTACTTGTGAAAGACGGCTTCGTAGAAGCAGTCGGAGCGAGTGTTGCCATCCCCAAAGGCGCCATCGTTACTGACCTTGGCGGAAAATTTATTTATCCTTCTATCGTAGACCCTTATACCAGCTATGGTATGCCTGAGGTGAAACGGGGAAGGAGAAGCTTTATGGACCCACCACAGCTTGATTCGGATCGCAAGGAAGCTTATGGCTGGAACGACGCCATCAAAGCCGACTTCGACGGAGCCAGCGAGTTCACCATCGACGCCAAAACAGCCGAGAAGTGGAGAAAGCAAGGCTTTGGCACTTTGCTGGCCTTCAGGCCCGACGGCATTGTGAGAGGAAGCGCCACCCTGGTGACGCTCAGCGATGGCCCGGTGAACGAAGTGATTGTGAAAGAAAGAGCAGCTGCCAACTATGCATTCGACAAAGGTAGCTCGACTCAAAACTACCCTAACTCGATCATGGGTTATGTGGCGTTGCTTCGTCAAACCTATTACGATGCCCAGTGGTACACATCGCCACTCAACAAGGTGCAAACCAATGTGAGCCTTGAGGCATTCAATGCCTTGCAGGGCTTGCCACAAATTTTCGAAACTGACAACAAGCTGAGACTTCTCCTGGCCGACAAAGTTGGCGATGAGTTCGGTGTTCAGTACATCATTAAAGGCTCGGGCGATGAGTACCAGCGGATCAACGAGGTGAAGGCCACGAAGGCTTCTCTGATCATTCCGGTGAACTACCCGGCTGCCTACGATGTGGACGACCCTTACGATGCATTGAATGTGTCGCTTTCTCAGCTAAAGCACTGGGAGCTTGCACCTGCCAATGCCGCAACGGTAGCCAAAAACGGCATCACTTTTGCCTTCACTGCCAGCGATTTGAAAGATCCCGCCGACTTTTTGCCAAACGTGAGAAAAGCCATTAAGTATGGCTTGAGCGAGCAGGAAGCCCTGAAGGCCATTACTTACACTCCCGCATCACTTGTGAAGGCCGCCGATAAAGTAGGTAGCCTGAAGAAAGGCATGCTGGCCAACTTCCTGATTACTTCCGGCAACCTTTTCGACGAAAAAACAGCTATCTTCGAAAACTGGGTGCAGGGCAATAAGTACGAGGTAACAGACATGAACGCTCCTGATTATGCCGGCAACTACCAGTTGAGCTACTCAGGCAGCAGCTATACGCTGGAGATTTCAGGTAAAGCAGGCTCCCAGAAGGCTAAAGTGAAAGTGAACGACTCCACTTCTGTAGATGCCAAGACGACCATAGATGGACAGAACATCAGCCTGAGCTTCCAGCCTGAAAAAAAGAAAGAGGGCAATATCAGGTTAAGTGGCTGGTTGAACGGTAAAAACTTCAAAGGCGATGGTCAGCTGGAAAACGGCGACTGGATCAAGTGGACAGCTACTTACCAAAGCGCCATAGAGGAGAAAGAGAAGAAAGAGGACGGAGACAGTGACAAAGCGCCTGATCTTGGTAAGATCATGTATCCTTTTGTCGCTTTTGGTAACGAAGAGCTCCCAACAGCCAAAACATACCTGATCAAAGGCGCTACAGTTTGGACCAGCGAAGATGCCGGTAAGTTGGAAAGCACTGATGTGTTGGTGCAAAACGGCAAGATTGCCCAGGTAGGCAAGGGGCTATCCGCTCCGGCTGGCGCAGTAACTATCGACGGTGCAGGCAAACACCTAACCCCGGGCATCATCGACGAGCACACACATATTGCGCTTAGCGGCGTGAACGAGGGTTCCGAAGCTGTCACTTCTGAAGTACGCCAGGAAGATGCGATTGACTCTGAGGACTCTGACATCTACCGTCAGCTGGCTGGTGGTGTGGTTGCTGCTCAGTTGTTGCATGGCTCGGCCAACCCTATCGGCGGCCAGTCTGCCTTGATCAAGTTCCGTTGGGGCGCAGCTCCTCAGGACCTGCTGATCAAAGGCGCTGATAAGTACATCAAGTTTGCTTTGGGTGAAAACGTAAAGCAGTCGAACAGACCTCCTACCAGCAATATCCGTTTCCCTCAAACCCGTATGGGTGTGGAGCAGGTAATGGCAGATGCATTTACAAGAGCCGGGGAATACGACAAAGAGTGGAAAGCCTACAACGGCCTTTCTGCCAAAGCGAAAGCAACAGCGGTGAAGCCACGGAAAGACCTCGAGCTGGATGCGCTGGCGGAGATTTTGAACAAGCAGCGTTTTGTTACTTGCCACTCTTATGTGCAGCCCGAAATCAACATGATGATGAAAGTGGCTGAGCGCTTCAACTTCCGTGTCAACACGTTCACACACATTTTGGAGGGCTACAAAGTAGCGGATAAAATGGCCGAGCATGGCGTGGGCGGTGGTACTTTTGCCGACTGGTGGCAGTACAAATACGAAGTGCGTGAGGCTATTCCTTACAATGCTGCGCTGATGACCATGGCCGGTGTAACGGTGGCCATCAACTCCGACGACGCTGAAATGGCCCGCCGCCTGAACCAGGAAGCTGCCAAATCGATCAAGTATGCCGACATGGGCGAGTTAGAAGCCATAAAAATGGTGACCATCAACCCAGCGAAACTACTTCACCTCGACAGCAGAATGGGTAGCATTAAAGTAGGCAAAGACGCCGACCTTGTGTTATGGAACGATCATCCGCTGTCTATCTATGCCAAACCAGAGAAAACCATGGTAGATGGCATTGTGTACTTTGATATTGAGAAAGATGCGCAAATGAGAGATGCCATTCAGGATGAAAGAGCCAGGATAATTGCCAAAATGAAGTCGGCGAAGGCTTCTGGTGCTCCAACGCAAAGACCAAGCCGTCAGTACAAGCACAGATGGGATTGCGAAGACGAATACCTTGGCGACATGATCAAAGCTTCGCAGGAAGACTAATCGTCCACTTTAAAAGCTAAACGAGATGAAAAAATTAAAATATATAATTGCAGCCTGTTTGTTGATAGCAGGACAAGCCAAAGCTCAGGTACCTGAGCCCGTAGGGGCACAGGAAAAACCTATTCTGCTAATGAATGGCACGGCGCATATTGGCAATGGCCAGGTGATCGAAAACTCATTTGTGACTTTTGAGAATGGAAAAATCACTAACGTGGGCGATGCCGCCGTTGTGCGGTTAGACATGACCAAGTTTGAAGTGATCAATATTGCAGGCAAGCATGTGTATCCTGGCTTGATACTGCCTAATACTACCTTGGGCCTTGAGGATATTTCTGCGGTGCGAGCGTCTATTGACAGCGAGGAAGTGGGAGACCTGAATCCACACGTAAGAAGCCTTGTGGCATACAATACAGATTCTGAAGTGATTGCCACGTTGCGCTACAACGGCATTTTGCTTGCCCAGAGCACCCCTCAGGGCGACCTGGTTACAGGCACTTCTTCTATCATGATGCTGGAAGGCTGGAACTGGGAAGATGCTCAGTACAAAGCTGACGACGCTATTCACCTTAACTGGCCTACCAAAACGTTTGGGCCACGCTGGTGGATGGGCGAGACAGAGCCCCGTAAGAACCCCAATTACCAATCGTCGATTGATAAGCTGGAGAAGTTTTTTGCTGACGCAAAAGCCTACAGCGAAGGACAACCCGCCGTGACCAACCTAAGACTGGAAGCGATGAAAGGCTTGTTTACCGGAGCGCAGAAGCTGTTTGTTCATGCCGACAGGAGGGTGGAGATCATGGAAGGTATTCAGTTTGCCAAGGCGAGCGGTGCCACCAGCATTGTTCTTGTGGGCGGAACCGACGCAGGCAACTGCATCGACTTTCTTAAGGATAACAACATTCCGGTGTTGCTGACAGACGTGCACAGAATCCCAGGCAGAGAGGATGAAGACTATGACCTGGCCTACAAGCTGCCGGCCATTCTTTCAAATGCAGGCATCAAAGTAGGATTGACTTATGAAACCCTTCATGGCTCAAGGAACCTGCCTTTCACAGCAGGGACAGTAGCGGCCTATGGCGGTATCAGCAAAGAGGAGGCATTGAAGATGATCACTTCAAACACTGCGCAGATACTGGGCATCGACGGCACTACGGGTACCTTGGAGAATGGCAAGGATGCCAATATCGTGGTGTCAGAAGGAGATATTCTGGACATGCGCACCAGCAAGGTGACCAGTGCCTTTATTATGGGCAAAGGCATCATAATGGATGGCAAGCAGCAAATGCTGTACGACCGCTTCAAGCGGAAGTATGAGTCTCAGAAATAGATCACAGTGGTGATATGAGTGAAAGGCCTCAAGATTGCTTGAGGCCTTTTTTTGTGCATCGCCCAAAGAAATAAATTTTTTATTCACGAACAGCAACTATTTTTGCGCCCGCTCGTCATTGTGATATTATTATCATTTTGTTAAAATGTTGAAGTTCGTTTCCGCTGTTGTCCTTTTTGCATCGTCCTGGTCTATTGCCCCGGACAAAACTGATGTCGCCAAAGAAGCCGGCTTCAAACAGGTGTACGCCAGGGAAAACATTACCCTTCACGAGCGGCCCATTGTTAACAGATATGGTGTTGATGTTCGGGAGGTGAAAGCAGTCTTTACTGCCAGGAGTAGTTCTGCGGTGGTGGTAGAAATGCTGAGAAATGCTGATAAGGGAATACAGTGGAATATTGGCGCCGGTGCTTACGATGTGCTCAACAACGAGAAACACACCTGGGTCACATATATTGAATACGACCTGCCCTGGCCACTGAACGACCACGATGCCGTGCTTCGCCACTCTCTGGTAGAGAAGGGTAATATTATTGAGGTGGCTATTGAAAGTGTGGACGATGTCCTTCCTTTGAAGAAAGGTGCCGAAAGGATGGAACAGGTGCAAGGGAAATGGACGATCCGATCTTTGGGATTTGACGTAGTCGAAATCAGCTATCAGGTCAGCACCAAGCCAAGCGCCGTTCCACGACTTATCACCGATCCCATCGTTCACTATCAAATGACCAAGTCGATGAGTGCTCTCAGGGAGTTGCTTGAACAAACGACCATTTAATCGCTACATCCAGTATCCTGCACAACTCGTCATTGTAAATCGACAGTTCAGCATTTCTTTGTGGTATAGTCGCTTTTTGCGGCGTTTCTTTGATCAAAAGGAAACGAAATGGAAAAAGCGATACTCATTTCTCACGCCTCTGCTGGTGCATTGGTACTACTCACCGGCCTGTTCAATTTCATTAGCAAAAAGGGCGGCAATCTCCACAAAAAGCTGGGGATAGCGTATGTGCTGGGAATGGCCTGGATATTTGTTTCTGCCATACTTATCATTGCATTCTTTCGATTCAATGCGTTTCTCATGGTGGTGGGGGTAGTGAGCTTTTATGCCACCTTCACTGGCTATAGGGTAACCAAACGAAAGAAGCTGGGAGAGCACAACTGGGTTGACCTTGGCGCTTCGGGGCTTACTATGGCTTTTGGTATCGGATTGGCAGGCTACGGATTCTATGTCGGAAGTATCGCTGGTTTTGGAATGTCTTTGGCCATCCTCAGTTACATTTTCGGTTTTTTCACAGCTTTTGCTGCCTATAGAGATTTGGTTTTTTTACTAAAGCCGAAGGAAGAGACCTATAAACTGTGGTGGTTGCGCCAGCACATCAGTGCCATTGGTGGCAGTTATATTGCAGCCATTACAGCTTTTGCAGTGCAAAACGGTGACCGTATCATGGGGGGCTCACAGTATCAATGGCTGCTTTGGCTTATCCCGACCGTGATTTTAACGCCAGCAATCATCTTTTTTCAGCGTAAGTTTAAAACAAGGAAGGAACACATTACCGTATCTGCTGGGGCATAAATTGGAGGCTGCCCCAAGGCATTGACTATAAGCCAGTGGTAGAGACAGCCTCGCATTGTTTAAATCACGTTTGGCAGGTCAGCTACCAGCTTCCACTTGCCTTCCTTTGTCAAAACCAGGAGTAGCGTAGAAACAAATGTCATCTTACTGCCCTTAAAGCTTACCAGAGCGTTAGCAGTATTTCCATTGATGGTTACATTGGAAATAGTTACCTCCCTTTTGTCGCCACCAAATTCTTTGTTTTTGATTTTGGCCAGGTAAACTTCCCGGGGCATGATCGTCACGCCTTCTAAGCCAAAGAGGCGGTTCATCACCACCCTGAAGTTGGCGTCCAGTACTTCTTCAAGGATAATCGGATCCTGATAATCGGCCGCCGTTGCGAATTGCATGATCGTCTTTTTCACCTCTTCCACGCCAGTTTCCTGCCCCTGAGCAATACTAAATACCATGGTGCCAAATACTGTCATCATAATGTTTGAAATGTTTGTGTTCATGTTTAGCAATTGTTTGAGTTTTATAATTGAATTGTTGTTTGTGTTCGCATGACCGAATGATGCTGGAAGTCATCTTCCAGGCTAAAGGCCATTAACAGGGAGTAGCTTTTGCCAGGCTCTAAATTCTTGCGGTAGGCGTCAATTGCCTCTATGGGCAATGAGAACCTGATGACTGTCCCCTCTTCACTTTCCAGGCCTTCAATAGCGTCGACCAGTACGGGAACTCCGAAAGTTTCAATAGGTTGGTAGTCTCCCGGCTCGACAACAAAGTGTTCTTTCACTGTCGCCAAATTGTTGGCCACCCTGCCCATGATGAGGTAGGTGTTTTTCAGCTGATTCGCCTCGTTGAAGCCTATGGCTACCCAGCCCGTTGTAGGGGCTTTCAGTTCGAATTGCACCCGATCGTCCTGATGGGCCCAGATGACTTCCATTCCGTTTTTGCGAATGATGTTGGTTTGACTAGAAGGGGTGGGGTTAAACAGCATTGCTAGAGCGCCACAAAGGACACCGATGGTTGTAATTATTATTTTCATTACTATCAATTATTGATATATCAACTGTTTGTAGAAATTTTTTTACATCATGTTGCCCTGGATTCTCAGCAGCATATCTTTCAATTTATTTACCTCTTTCTTAGAGAACCCTTCCAGGCTTTTGGCCCGGTGACTTTGCACCATAGCCATATGCTTATTGATGAATTTTTGTCCTTCTTTGGAAACAGTAATCATGTATTGTCTTCTATTACCCTCTATGGCTTCCCTTTGAATAAGTCCTTTCTTTTCCAGTAAATCGAGCATTCTCGTGATTGATGCGGGGTCTTTGATTGATTTCTCGGCCAGGTCACGCTGAGAAAGACCAGGATCGGCTTCGATCACTTTTAGCAATACCCATTGGTCGACAGTGATGCCTGCACCTCTCTTATCCAGCTCCTTTTGGGAGTATTGCTTGGCGAGCTTGTTGGTTTGGTCAAGCATGAAGAGCACAACTTGCGACAAATCATCTTTCATTATTGACACATCAATTATTGATATACAAATTTATAGATGATCTACTTAACGAGAAAGTTTTGAAAAGGTTATTTTACTGGCTCCCGCAAAATTGTTTTTAATTTTTCCGGGGCTGTTTTCCTGAAGTCCGACAGATAGATTTCATGATGCAAGCCGTTCCTTTTTAAGCCATTGGCTTCAATAAACCCCTGTAGTTTGCCCAGGCTTTCGGGCTCCTTGTCGAACGGCCCAACATGGAGGATTTGCACAACATTGCCTTCGTTCATTTCAAAGTACTCTACCTTTTTTGCCAGTGCCATTCCCTTTTTGCTAACGACATTGGATGCTGCAGTGGTAATATTTTCTTTTTCCACAAACTCTGGCATCCTTATGAGCAAACGAAACATCCACTCTGACCTGGGGATTTTGGTTGGAGCCTCTGTCATGGATACGCCGCCATACTTGTCCTCATCAAACCACCATTGCCCTTCCAGCTTTGGCACCACGAAGTCCTTTCCCGTAGCTTTCCAATCAAATTTTATGGTGTAGGCGACCGAGTAGAGAGCTTCTATGCACTCAGCAAAACCTTTTGATGACGGATCGCCCTGGCCTGCAATAGCGAGGTATTGCATAGGTGTCAGTTTCAACAGCTCAGGCTTTTGTTTGGCTGTATAGTATGTTTTGTCGGCTTTGGAGAGGTCAATCTTCGTCATTGCTGCGCTTTTTTGTTATTGGGGTAAAAAAACGCAGGTCACTGACAACCTTGTGTCAGTGAGAATCAGTTTTTTTCTCGCATTTGTTTGCTAGCGACTCAAGAACTTTGGTAAAGAGAATAGAAAGGGAGGGGTCTGTAATTTCTCCCTCAAGTGAAAATCGTTGCCTGATGGCCGGAATCGTTGAGGTGGTACTTTCGTCAAAATCAGCGTTTTGGGCTTTCAGTGTGAGTAGCAGAGTGGAAAGGGCATTCTCGCCGCCCATCATGGAAGGAGAGTAGCTCAATGCCGCCAGCGGCTTGTGGTAAACCTCTCCACTGCCTACCAGCCAGTCGAGGGCGTCTTTTAGCACACCAGGCATTCCAAAAGCATACTCTGGCGTGCAGATGATGACGACGTCGGCTTGCTTCCATAGATTTCTCCAGGCCAGCACCTGTTCGTTGGTTGTGCTGTCGGATAGTTGAGGGTTGAAGTGGGGGATGTCGCCCAGCTCTTCAAAAATGGTGAATTGAAAGCCAGTGCCTGCGAGCCTTGCAATAGCTTGCAGGAGCCTCCCTGCGGTAGCGCCTGAGTTGATGCTGCCGGAAATACCCAGGACTTTGATAACGTTGTTATTCATAAAGGCAAAAATGAGTTTAGCCGACAAGTTGATTTGTCGGCTAATAATCATGTCAACAAAAACTCTTCCGCATCGGTTGGCTATTCGTACCGCAAGGCATGACTTGGGTTGACCATTACCGTTTTTAGCACGGCCAGCGTCACACTCAAGCTGGCGATAAAAAGGATAATGGCTACAGTGATAACGTAAGGAAGTAGCCCGATGTGTACTCTGTAGGCAAAGCCCGCCAGCCATTCGTTCATGGTGAAATAAGCAATTGGCAAACCAAGTACGAAAGCGATGGCAATCAACTTCAGAAAGCTGAAATTCTCCTGCCAAAGTAGGTTGCCAACGGAAGCTCCGAGGATCTTTCTAACGCCCATTTCCTTGGTGCGCTGCACCATCATCAAATAAGCCAGTCCAACGAGTCCCATGGCGGCAAGCAATAAAGCAATGCCAGCAAAGAGGTTAAATACCCTGAGCCCCTGTTTTTCCGCTGTATACAATTGCTGGTTTTTCTGATCGAGGAAATAGGCTTCATAGCCAAACTTCTGTTCAAAACCTGTGTAGATCTTGCCAATCTGTGCAACTGCCTGCTGGATATTTCCGCCATCTAATTTTACAAGCAGAAAGTTAAGTTCGTCGTAATCGACCGTTATCAGTAGAGGCTGGATGGGCACATGCAGCGACTGAAAATGGAAGTCTTTTACTAAGCCCACCACTATACCATCTAGCGCTGCATCCTCGTCATCCCAGAGCAACCTGCTACCGACAGGTTCTTCCAGGCCGAGGCCTTTTGCGGCTGTTTCGTTCAATATGTAAGACCTGCCAAGGGAGTCCATGCTGTTCGACTTGTCAAACCACCTTCCAGACACCAGCTCAAGTCCAAGTGGGTCTTTAGCATCGAAATCTATTCCCATTTCTGACACGTCCACATTGATGTCCGGTACGCCAATTTGAAAGATGCCATTTTGGTTAAATTGGGTGCCGGGAAGGTTCGAAACTGCTCCCATGTCGATAACGCCAGGTACCATACTAATCTCGTTTTTTATGGCCTCCAGGCTTTCTACCACATTTCTGCTTTTGAGTTCGACCACGAGTACCTGCTGATCGTCGTATCCAAGGGGCACCTCCTCCAGGTAATTTACCTGCAACACCAGGATGGTGCTGCCAAAAATGAGAATGGCCGAAACAGAAAATTGAATCACTACCAGCGTCTTCCTTACCCAACTGCTTTTGGTGCCAGTCACAAATTTTCCTTTTAATATTTCGCCGGCTTTGATTCTGGATACCGTGAGGGCCGGATACAGGCCGGCGATGGTTCCGACAACAACCACTACTAAAAGGCCTAGAAGTGTATTGAGCGTGGTGAACAGATCACTGTAAACGAATGGTTTTCCGGTTAAATTTTTGAAGCCGTCGAAAGCCAGCAGGGCCAGCAAATAGGCCAAGCCTAAGGAAAGCAAACAGGTGAAAATGCCTTCGGACAGAAACTGCCAGGAGATACCCGTTCTGTTGGCTCCAAGTGTTCTTCGCACACCTACCTCTTTGGCCCTTTCGAAAGCCCGGGCGGTAGACAAGTTGATAAAATTGATGGAGACAATAGCCAGAATGAATGCGATGGCAGCCACAAGTATATAAACGTACACAATGTTGCCATTGGCTTCCAATTCCCACCGGATATGTGATTTGAGGTGGATGTCAGTAATACCCTGCAGCTCGAATCGTACTTCACCACTTTCGAATCCAGCGTACCAATGGTCGTTGATATGACCATTTCGATACATCCACTCTGGAATTTTTCTTTGCAGGGCAGCAGCATCCGCACCAGCCTGTAGTTTTAAATAGTTGAAATGGCCATAGTCGTCCCACTGAAACCAGGAGTCGGTAGGATTCATGTATTTCAAAGTGACATATGAGATGATGAAATTGGGATGAAAATGCGATGTCGCCGGGGCGTCTTCCATGATGCCTGTTATGATCACGGGATGGCCTTCGGCATCTACTTCAAGCACTTTACCGAGGGGATTCTCGTCGCCAAAGTACTTTTTAGCCATAGATGACGAGATGATCATACCGCCGATTTCTTTCAGCGCTGCATCGGGGTTGCCCACCAACATCTTAAAGTCAAAAACCTTGAAGAACGTGCTGTCGGCAGCATAGCCATCAGGCTCCCGGAACATGACGTCTTTCTCGGGGTTTCGGATATACATCGACTGCTTGGTAAGCCCCGGGCCATAAAGAGGTGTAAGGGAAACGGCAGCTTCCACCTCGGGAAACTCTTTCACCATTTCCTGCGCCATGGGGTGAGGCGTGCGGGTTTGCGGATTGCTCGACATGAAAGCAATTCGGTATATGTCCTCGGCCCTTTGATGAAATCTGTCGTACGACAGTTCGTGCTGGATATAAATGAAGATGAGCATGGCGCTGGCCATTCCTATAACCAGTCCTGACATATTGATGAAGGTAAAGGCCTTCTTTCTTGTCAGGTTTCTAAAGTAAATTTTGATGAAGTTGTTGAGCATGGTGCCTGTGATTTGTAGTGAACCAAAAGTACCCTGCGTAACGTGGTTTTGACGTATGTTGGCCTCATGTCGGCGTTCGAGATCATCATGTCGAACGTCCCGATCCCTGTATTGCGATGGGGTGAGGCTGGTAAATTTCTTGAAAACAGTGTTGAAGGAAGACTTCGACATGTAGCCTACCATTTCACCTATCTCCTCAATTTTTAATGCTTTGTTATCGTCTTTACGAAGTAGCTTTTTTGCTTCCAACACCCTGTGGTAGGCCATCAGATCAAAGAAACTCATGCCCTTGGTTTCGTTGATTACCTGAGAAAGCTGATGTGGTGATGCGAACACTTTTTTGGCCAGTCCGGCCAGGGAGGCGTCGGGCTCCAGTGCATATTTTTTTTCTGTCAGCTGGTGATCGAGGGCATTCATGATCCTGTATTTTTCAGGCTGATCGAGAGTTGAGCTGCCGTACTTCTGCTCGCTTTTCAGCGGATCATGGGCATCTGGTCCTGAAAAGTACCAGGCCGATTGAGTGGAGAGCGCAAAAGCGCAAATGATGAACAACATTTGTGGTGATGCCGCTGGCCAAATTTCCCATAGAACGACCGATATAATCATGGCGGCCATCATCAGGAAGAAGAACTTCAGCCAGATTACCTTCTTGCTGCCGGAGCCAGGGGTGTCTATGCCTTTGAGCCTGGAATAAAATAAATAGGTTTTGATTAGTGCGTAAGCTTCCCACGTCAAATAGATGGCTGTCACAGGCCCGGCGACTGAAGGAATCATATAACCGACAATGCTTATAAAAAGAGGAGGCAGCAGTTGGAGGGTGTATAATCTGGGGATTGGTTTTTCAAAGAAGGTCAGCAGCAAGCCCCTGAAGAGAAACGGAGCTGGCAATACCAGGTACATATTTAACTCCGGGCGGTAATAGAAGACTAAACTCAGGGCAGTTACCCAAACCCAGGCATAGGTGAGCCATTGGGCATAGGGAATGGCTCTTTTTCGCAGGGCGCCAAAAGCAAGCATCGTCATTTGCCCAATGGCGATCAGTAGAATAATTTCGGGGTATGCTAAGTTTGGCATTTTCTGGTAATGAATGGCGTGCTTTTGTGAAGGAAAGCAAAACTAGCCCCCATCCACCACATTATCTATTCCTTGCTTTTATTAAGAAACTCATCAAAGGGATGCAATACTTTGAAGACTTTGGCAGCGTGATCTAAAAAACCGTCGGCAACAACCTGGCTGTCGCTCGGCTTGTGGGTAGCCAGAAAGCTCTTTTGCCTCAAAAGCGCTATTTCCGGGTGGTCAGCATCGTAGCCCTTGGGTGTTGTTTTCAAACTTTCGCCTTCAATCTGACCAAAAGTGGCTTTGAAGTCTTTGCTGTCAAGTATTTTATGCAGCTCAGCTCCGTTATAATCTATCTCCTGCCTGATGCTCTTCAGCCAGTCTTTCTCCGGCAGGTAGGCACCACCGGCAAGCATTGAACCGCCTGGTTCCAAATGGATATAATAACCAGCCCTGGTATGGATCTCAGACCTTTTAGCCGCCGCCGTCACATGGGCACCAAAGTGCGTTTTGTAGGGCGACTTGTCTTTGGAAAAGCGCACATCCCGGTAAATGCGGAAGACACAATCTTTGGCTTTGTGGTGGCCTATTGTGGGATCAAACTCAACGATTTTTGCAATCAGGGCGTCAATGAAAACTTCGAATTCAGCTTTTGCGGCTTCATACCTCTTCTTGTTTTCTGTGAACCACTCCCGGTTGTTGTTGTCTTTGAGTTCTTTTAGGAATTGAAAAGTGGATTTGGATATCCCTGGCATAGCGATCAGCTTGGTTAGATGAATGGTTCTGATACATAAATCTAATCAAAGCTTTCAAAAGACAGAACTCACTTAAGCTTTATTCTAGTTGGTGTTCTTGACCTTTAGTGCCCGGTAGTAGTCTCTTATATTGAACGAGACAGGCAGCACCATTCTCACAAACACCGGTTGGCCGTTTTGCTTGCCAGGTGTCCATTTAGGCCCTTCTTTTATGAGCCTGATGGCTTCTTCGTTGCACGTCTTGCACAATCCACGCTGCACTTTGATGGCGTCAATGCTGCCGTCTTTGTTTACCACAAACTGGAGGAATACTTTCCCCTCTTTCTTCTGTTGAAGTGCATCGGGCGGGTAGTTCATGTTTTGCTCAAGGTAGGTAGTGTAGTTTTTCATGCCACCAACCGGCTCGGGGTTTTTGTCAACTATAGAATACACTTTCAGGTCCACACCACCTTCCATTACCTGTTCGCCCCATTCGCCCAAACTCGCCTCGTACACTTTTTTTGAGGCTTGCATCAGCGAATCCTTTTTTGCGGGTTCGGGCGTTTCTCTGGAAAGGCTTTCCAGACTTTTGCTTACTGCGTAGTAGAGCTGGTTATTGGTAAAGTAGTTGTTAGAGACAATGGAATCGAACATGGCGACTACCTGCTGCCACTTGCCTTGTTTGAAGGACGTGACAGCAGAATCGATATGTCCCCCCGTTAGGCTTGGGTTCTTGCTGTCATCGGGGTAAGCCGATCCCGGTTTTTGTGCCGAAGCGAACAATGGGATGGCAGTGACAGCCAGGAAATATAAAACTTTCAACATGAGTTTTCGAAGGTATAAAAAGAGAGTGACTCTGCCATCTTTGGAAGAGATGGCTGGCGATCTTCACCTGTCAGGAGGTGGTATTTGAATTTGCCTGATCATGATAAAAAATTGAGATGAAAGCTTTTACGTAGTGACCCTCAGAAGGTTTTGAAAATGGCTGCGATAAATCAGGGTGCCGATTGCTTACCAGTCGTTGAACTCTTTGTTACCATAGTCCAGCGCCAGCTTCATGTACTTTTTTACCTCATCGTTCACGTCATCCTTGTGCATTAGGCGCAGGTAGTGTTGGTAAATTTCGTAGCCTGGTACTTCACCAATGCGATGGAAGCAAAGGTTGTCTTCGTATTTTCTGGGCAGGGTGAGGGCTACATCAATAAACTCTTTGCCCACTCTGGGGATATATCCAAACCTGATTTTAGCTCCCAAACCAATCTGGGTTTTGGCGGGATGCACCTCAAAGTCGCCAATTTGCTTGTACTGATCAATGAAGTAGTAAAACAGCTCCACTATTTCTGGCTTTCGTCTATCCAGAAAACTTTCCAGCGTACGGTCGTTGCAGGAGTGGTATTGGTTTTCCCTGGAAAAGCTATGGTTGCATAGGGGGCACGTCCACATGATTTACCGGCAACTATGACTTCTTCAGAAACTTTGTCAGAAGCACCAACTGCTGGCCATTCACCTTGCCTTCGATTTGCTCTGCATTGTCGGCTACCAGCGAAATGTTGCGCACCGCTGTGCCACGCTTGGCTGTAAAGCCGCCTCCTTTTACATCCAGGTCTTTTACGAGCACCACTGTATCGCCATTGGCCAGGGTCACTCTGTTGCTGTCTTTGTGGACGACGGCCACTTCTCCGTCTTGCATCAGAGTAGCCTGGGCCCATTTCAGCTCCGTTTCTTCCATGTACATCATGTCGAGCAGGTCCTGTGGCCAGCCTTCGGCTCTTAAACCATGAAGGATTCGATAGGCTTGTACTTTTACGGCTGATACTTCGCTCCAGATGGTGTCATTGAGGCAGCGCCAGTGGTTGGGGTCGGCTGGTTCACTTTCGTTGAGTTGGGCGTGACATTTACCACACACCAGGATGCTGTTGTCGAGGGTTTCGTTCTCGCCAGGTGATACGAGATAGACAGAGAGGTTTTCTGTGGCTTGGCAAAGCTCACACTTTGATTCACTTCTTGCTTCGAGTTCAGATGCTACGCTCATGGTATTGGTTTAAGAGAGCGCAAAAATACGGATTTTTAACGGAAGGAGGTAGCCGTATTGATAACAGCAATTTCAATAAGAACCGTCACCTCGACCCATGGAGGAGAACCGACGTGGAACGGGGTCTCTCTTTAGGATAGCAGAGTCAGGTTAAGGAGACCTCTCCCTCCTGCGTCAGATCGAGGTGACGTTACTTACTATTGATGTTGTTCGTTAATGATGGTGTCCACCCGGGCCATGCACGTGGCCGTGGGCCAGTTCGTCTTTGCTCGCATCACGCACGTCGAGCACCTCTACCGAAAAGTTCAGCTCAACGCCTGCCAGCGCATGGTTGCCGTCGATGGTGATGCCATCCATTTCTACTTTGGTAACAGTCACCACCTGCTGACCGTTTTTAGTGCCTGCATTGAACTGCATGCCCACTTCCACTTTTTGGTCGCCGAAAGCTGAGCGTGGCATCTTCTGGATCATTCGCTCGTCACGAACGCCATAGCCTTTCTCAGGGCTCACTTTAATTTCTACTTTGTCTCCTTTTACTTTTCCATCCAGGCCTTCTTCCATGCCAGGAATCAGGTTGCCAATGCCATGAATGTATAGTAAGGGCTGATCACCAACGCTTGAGTCAAGCGTGGTGCCTTCGTTGTCCTTAAGTGTGTAGTGGATGGAAACCACTTTTTCTTTGCCGATTTTCATTCGTTAACTTCAATTTGTGAATTAATAAAAGGTGAAAGGTAGGAAAAAAGTTTACACGGGGGCTTTTTTGATGAGAGACTAGTTGGTGACAACTGGCGTTTGATAAGCGAGACTATCTAGTATTTATTCAGCGAATCGTAATAGCTGACGAGGGAGACAAGCCCCTCCCGGTTCTTTTTGAGCTTATTTTTTTTTGAGTAGCGAAGAAGCTCCTCATGATGACCAGGGAGCAAATTGATAAACTTCTTAAGTTTTCTGATTTCGCTCATGCCAGCATTTTCAGTTGTAAAGTAAAAGCGTTGTTCAAAGTCCTCTGCAAGAAATTTGAACCCCGCCGGAGTGCTTTCAGCTGCACTCAGATAGCTGCTTCCAACAGGGACATAAATTGGTGTTTTCTGATTTGAACTTGCGGCATCCTGCATGATGCCAGGGTCAGGTTTGTAGATTTCCTTTGCGAGCAGTTCGTTCTGGCCTCGTCTCAGTAATTCGAAAAAACCGAATCTGGTTACTCCTTTGAACTCAAATGCCCTGGAAACCAGCACCAACTTTCCGATGTGTATTTCGCTGGCGCCACTGGTTGGGCGAATCTCAAACACGTTATCCCCACTCTTGATTTCAATGGCATCGCTGAGTTTATGGTACCTCATCAGCAATGTGTCTGATGCCAGGTCATCGCCCATGAAGATTAGGCCTTTTTTGAACTCATCATTGGGATAATATAAGCCAGCGAAGTGTTGCCTGGGCTTCCCCATCATTTTGTAGTAGGTGATGTGTTTTCTGTAGTCAACTGTTTGAAAGCTGGACGCACCATTAGATTGGGCAACTGTGTAACCGGCGCTAAAAAATATAAGTAGTAGCAAATATGCTCTCATGCTGTGTGGAATCGGGAAGACAAATTAACTATCCGCAGCCAGAGATGCCAGCAACCCACGTTGTCAAAAGAACAGAATTTTCGTTAGGTAGGCTCTTTTTTACTTCCCTACTCTGCCCATCCGCCACCGAGTGCTTTGTACACGTCCACTTTGGCTTTGAGCTGGTCGGCCCGGAGCTGTGTTAGCTCTAGCTGCGCCTCCACCATCCTTCGCTGTGCCATGATCACCTCAAGGTAGCTGGCGTAACCTACTGAAAAAAGGTCGCTGGAGTTGGTAAACGCCCTTTTTTGCACTTCCACTTCTTCACTTTTGATAGCTACCCGTTTTCTGATGTTTTCAAAGGCATTATAACTAACATACACCTCATTGAAGGCCTGTAAGATAGTTTTTTGGTAGTTCAGCACTGCATTGTGTTGCATGCCCTTCGTTTGTGCAAACTGCGCTTTTATTTTCCCCATTTGAAACAATGGAGCCGACAACCCGGCACCCAGGGCGTAGATGCCAGAACCGGGCACGAACAGCTTATCGGGCCCAAAGGCCTGAAAGCCAAGTTCTCCGTTGAGGGTTAGTGTGGGGTAAAAAGCAGCTTTGGCTGCGTGAACATCTGCTTTGGCGGCTTCAAGTTCCAGCTCGGCCTTTTTTATGTCGGGACGAAAGGCGAGCAGGTCACCGGGCAATCCGAGATGCACACTGTCGGGCAGGTGCTGTGCAAGGGTGGTGGAATTGCGCTCAACTTTCTGCGGATATCTTCCTAAAAGAAGATTGATGGCACTTTCGTTGGCAATGATGGCTTGCTCTATCTCGGGCAACCGTGACTGCGTGTTCAGGAATTGTGCTTCAAATTGGTCAACAGCCAGTTGGTTAACCTTTCCGCCTATTTTCTGGATTTTGATAAGCTCCATACCGAGCTCCTGCAGCTCAATATTTTGCAGGATGACGGTGCGCTCATTGTCGAGTCCCATCAGCTGAAAGTAGAGCGTGGCCACTTGAGACACGATTTCGGTTTGCATCCAGTGCATACCTTCTTTGGAAGCCAGCCATCGGGAAAGTGCTGCTTTTTTCTTGTGCCGCAGTTTGCCCCATATGTCGGCCTCCCAGGCGAAGTTGGGTGCTATTTTGTAGTCGGTGTAAGGCTTCGGTAGTCTTTTGCCTTCTTCAAGCACGGGCTCTGACCGGTTGGTGTCGTCGTTCCCAACGCCATCCATGGTGTAGTCTCCATACCTTCTAACGCCTGCGCCGCCACCCATACTTAGCTGTGGGAACAATGCCGAACGGACAATTCTTGACTGGCTTTGTGCGATGGCAATGCGTTGCAGGGCCATCCTGGCATCCAGGTTGTTTGCCAGCGCCTCTTTAATCAAGTTCACGAGGCTGGTGTCAGCAAAATAGTCCGACCAATGGAGGGCGGCGTCGCTGATGCCAGTATCGCCCAAGCCATAGTCGTTGCCAACGTCGGGCTTGCTGTCGTCCACCTGTGCTGTGATCACACATCCCTGTGCCGAAATGGCTAAAAGCAAAATCAAAAGATATTTTCGAACAAATAGCTGCATCAATCTCATCGTCAAATCATTTTACCATCAAGCCATTTTAGGTTCTTCGTGAGGCTCTTCCCTTCTCAGTTTACTGGCGATCGATTCAAATATTACAAACAGGCCGGGTATCAATACGATGCCCACCAATGTGCCTACCAGCATACCTCCCGCTGCTGCCACCCCGATAGACCGGTTGCCCAGCGCTCCGGCTCCCGAAGCGAAGCATAGCGGAATAAGCCCGGAAATGAATGCGAAAGATGTCATTAGTATCGGACGAAGCCTGGAGGTAGCACCCTGTACGGCGGCGTTGAGTATCCCAATGCCCTCCTGCCGTTTCAAAATTGCAAACTCAATAATCAGAATCGCATTTTTGCCCAACAACCCAATCAGCATCACCATGGCCACTTGCGCATAAATATTGTTTTGAAGGCCTGCCAATTGAAGGAAGAGGAAGGAACCAAAGATGCCCGCCGGCAGAGAAAGAATAACAGGTAAGGGCAGCAGGTAGCTTTCGTACTGAGCTGCCAATAGCATGTATACAAAGAAAAGGCAAACCATAAAAATGATGATTGTTTGGCTGCCTGAGGCAATTTCTTCCTTGGTCATGCCCGACCAGTCATAGTTGAAGCCACGTGGCAGGTAGGCCCTGGCGGTTTCTTCCACCGCTTTGATGGCATCGCCCGAACTGTAACCGGGGGCTGGTTCTCCGTTGATCATGGCTGAGGTAAACATATTGTAGCGAGTGAGCTGCTCCGGCCCAAACACCCGCTCCATCTTAATAAAGCTGCTGTAGGGGATCATTTCGCCTTCCCGGTTTTTGGTGTACAGCTTCAACAGATCCTGTGGGTTGCTGCGAAACTCCGGCGATGCCTGCACCATTACCCGGTAGAGCTGCCCAAAGCGGATAAAGTTGGAGGCATAAAAGCTGCCAACAAAGGTCTGAAGAGTGCTCATGGCTTCTTCTACCGATACACCCAGTTTAGCCGCCTGGTCGTGATCCACATGCAGCAGGTACTGAGGAAAGTTGGGGTTGAAGTTGGTGAAGGTGTTCTGAATCTCCGGGCGCTCATTCAGCGCATCAACAAAACCAGTGACTATTTTCGCTGTATAGTCAAGTTCGTTGCCCGTTTTGTCCTGTAGCTGCATTTCGAAGCCACTGGCATTGCCGAAACCTGGCACTGTGGGCGGCGGGAAAAACTGAATTTCAGCGTCAGACACCTCGCTGGTGGCGTCTTGCAGCAGCAGAATCATTTCCTCAACGCTTGCTTCCCGCTCTTCCCACGGTTTCAGGCTAATCATGCCCATGCCATAGGAGGCACCCTCCGATTCTGTGAGTAGACTGTACCCGGAAAGTGTCGACATGGTCTCTATCTCTTCGAAGTCGACAATAGCTTCCTGTACTTCTTCCAGCACGGCCTGCGTTCTTTCCAGTGTAGCGCCGGGCGGGGTAGCCACGTTCACATAGATGGTGCCCTGGTCTTCTGTTGGAATAAAGCCTGTGGGCAAAATTACCCCCATGCCCCACGTGGCCGCAAAGAAGACTACAAGCACGGTCAGTGTCAGCAGCTTTCTCCCCGATGCGAAAATTAGTGTGCGCTTGTATTTGTTTTCGATCTGGCTGTAACGGGCGTTGAAAGCTTTAAAAAACCTATCCATCGGACTTTTTTTCTCCCTGGAGTGGTTGGGCTTCAACATAAGGGCACACAGGGCAGGGGAGAGCGTAAGCGCATTGATACCCGAAATAACGATGGCTATGGCCAGGGTAATAGAGAACTGCCGATAGAAGATTCCCACCGGGCCTGTCATGAAGCCTACAGGAATAAACACGGCCGACATTACCATGGTAATGGCGATGATGGCACCACCTATTTCTCTCATGGCTGCCATGGTAGCCGGCCGGGCGCCTAATTTGTCTTCGTCCATTTTTACGTGCACCGCTTCCACCACCACTATGGCATTGTCTACAACAATACCTATGGCGAGTACCAGGGCAAACAAAGTCAGCAGGTTGATGGAGAAACCGAACATTTCCATAAAGAACAATGTGCCCACCAGCGACACAGGCACGGCGATGGCTGGAATGAGCGTTGACCGGAAGTCCTGAATGAAGATAAACACCACAATGAATACCAAGATGAAGGCCTCAAAGAGCGTTTTCACCACTTCATGTATGGAGGCATCAAGAAATGTGCTCACATCGTAGGCAAGGTTATATTCCATGCCGGGTGGAAAGCTGGTTTCCTGAAGTTCAGCCATTCTTGCTTTGATGTTGTCGATCACCTCACGGGCATTAGAGCCGGGGCGCTGCTTGATCATGATGGAAGCAGACGGCCTCCCGTCTGTCATCGAAACCATGTTGTAGTCGAGCGAGCCAAACTCAACTTCGGCCACATCTCTAATCCTCAGCATGGAGCCGTCGGAGGTGGATTTGATGATGATGTTTTCGTACTCAGCTGGCTCACTGAACTTACCGGTGTAGCGCAGCACGTACTGGAGCACCTGGGCCGACTTGTCGGAGCTGATACCTGTTTTTCCCGGTGCAGCTTCCACATTTTGCCGATGGATAGCATCGACGATGTCCTGTGTGGAGATATTGTAGGTGGCCATGCGGTCTGGTTTCAACCAAACTCTCATGGAGTAATCCCGGGAGCCCATGATCTCGGCTCGACCTACACCATCAATTCTCTTGAGGTCGCTAAGGATATTGATGTCGGCGAAATTGTAGACAAACTTTTCGTCGTGCGCCGGGTCACGGCTCATCAGGTTGAGGTACATCAGCATGCTGTTGACCTCTTTTTCTACAATCACACCCGATTTGATTACCTCGTCGGGTAATTCGTCGAGTACTGACGTGGCCCGATTCTGAACGTTCACGGCGGCCAGGTCAGGGTCGGTGCCTACGTTAAAAAACACTGTAATGAGGGTGGTGCCGTTGTTGGTACAAACGGTGGAAATGTAGTTCATGCCAGGCACTCCATTGATCGCCCGCTCAAGGGGAGTAGCGACAGTTTTGGCACAAACCTCCGCATTGGCTCCCGTATATTGTGCGTTTACTGTCACAGAAGGTGGCACAATCTCAGGGAATTGGGTGACGGGAAGTCGCAGCAGGGAAATGACTCCTACGAAGGTGATCAGCACGCTGATGACCGAAGACAGGATGGGACGTTTTATGAAAATATCAAACATTGACTAATCGAAATTTGACAATAAAGACCGTAGCTAAGCAGCTCATTGAGTGGTCAATGGGTGGTAGCAGACAAGTCGCCAGAGTAAATTAAAGGTTGTTCAAAGAGACCAGGACGCTATCTGCCTGCACCATTTTAGGGTTGATTGTGTTGCCGTCACGTATGGACTGCAAGCCTTCGTACACAATGGTTTGCCCGGCTTCGAGCCCTTCTGCCACATAAAACAGCTGGTACCTCATGGCAGGCGTAAAGCTGTGAGCAACTGCTGTATTGTTTTCACCCAACAGAAAGACGTAGTTTTTGTCCTGAATTTCAAAAGTTGATTTTTGCGGTACCAGCACCACGTTCTCCAGCTGCTCTATCATGCGTACTTTTCCACTGGCACCATGTTTCAGTAATTTGCTGGGGTTGGGGAAGCGTGCCCTGAAGGAAATTGAGCCAGTGCCAGGTTCAAAATCTCCATCCATTGTTTCTACAAAGCCTGTTTCTGAATATTCTGTGCCGTCGGAAAGCACCAGCGAAACAGCGGGCTTGTCGTTGAACTTGCCCAGTCCGTTCAGCTTGTTGCGGGCAAATTGTAGGTACTCATTTTCGGTGAGATTGTAGTAGGCAAATACCTCCGACACATCAGATACAGTGGTCAATAGCGTACCTGAATTGATCAGGCTGCCAATTTTGAATGGAATCCTATCGACTGTTCCAGAAAACGGTGCTTTGATATACGTATAGTTGAGGTTGATCTGCGCATTCTGCAGTACCGATCTCGCCTCTGCCACAGCCGACTCAGAAGCATCCTTGCGTGCCTTGGCCACTTCCAGCTCGGTGGAGGAAATGATTTCTTTTTCTACCATAATTCGCAGCCTGTCTACCTCTAAATTGGCTGCCTTTCCCTCAGCAATGGCCCGCTTCAGGTTGGCTTCCGCCCGACTCACATGTTCCTTGTATTCGTGAGCACTAATCCTGAACAGTGGCTGACCCTTCACCACTTCCTGACCTTCGTCAACATAAATCTGCTCCAGGTAGCCCTGCACACGAGCCCGTATCTCCACATTTTTCCTCGCCTGAATGTCGCAAATGTAATCGTGAGGCACCCTTACCGTTTCAGTTTCGAGTTGTATCACGGGCACTACCACGTCTTTTTTACCAATTTTCTGTTTTAGTTCTCCATTTCCGCAAGCCCCCAATAACACCCCACAGAAAGCCAATAAGAAAAGACCCGATTTTCCAGTTGCCATAGTTAAAATTCAGTCGGTTAAAATGAACACACCCTGCCATAAGGGTGGTGAAAAGAAAGCATTAATTTACTGTGTGTCCTGCCAAAGGGTAAAGCGTTGAAATGCAAATGGCAGATAACGGCAGATGAACTACTCCATTATCGGTTTGAAAGGAAAAAGATGATTTTAGTACGAAGGAAGCAATGAAGATGCCAGCATGTTGTTATATTTTTAAAAAAATCAACTAAAGACGATTAATTTGATGATGACAACTTTTTACATTTTTTCGCTTGATACTTTATTTCAATTAGCACCTCAGAGGAGGTAAAAACCATACGGATTTTTTATGCCCTGATTTTCAGTTGTTTATAATTTGATAGGGAGATTTGAGAACGGCGAGCTGCCAAAAGGAAACGGATTGGCGCTGTAAACTGGCAGGTTATCAGGGGGTGTTTTTTTGAGATCAGATTGAGGGAGTTGCTCGGTTGGGACTTGCAAGGCTACCGGAATTCCGTCAACAGAAAAACCGGGTGTCTCCACCCGGTTTCTTGAGTTTGGCTATTTTCGGCAATAAAAAAGTGCGGCCTGGGT
>TARA_R110001606_G_scaffold28927_2_pt1 | contig 24236 bp, 22 predicted proteins | sample TARA_R110001606 | Tara Oceans TARA_R110001606 (sample SAMEA4398315) | marine metagenome | biome: Polar Biome; feature: [SRF] surface water layer (ENVO:00010504); material: water (ENVO:00002006), including particulate matter (ENVO:01000060) such as... | depth 5 m
CAGTGAGGACAAAGAAAGTGGTATTTTATATGCAGTTTTTACAACTGTATTATTGTACTTCCTTTTCAAAATCACTTTAATTTACACAATAGTTTCAGACCGACATGCTTCTTGTCTAAGCTCTCGCTGGGACAACATTGAAGTAGTTATTACTCCTTTTTCAGCATTCTTAATTTTAGCAATGTTGAGTTGTATTTGGTTGTTCCTTAGTTGTTTAAAATATAAAAAGAAAGTAGGTAAAGCAGCCTATCTAGTATTTTTTTTCGCAGCGATATTCTATTATTTTTGGTTTAAAGGTTTTTACGGCTTTTGGTTACTAATGGAGTATGAGCAGGACAAAATAACCCTATCTCAATTTTTTAACAAAACTGGGGGCAATGAGTTATTTAAATTATATGATGGGCATCACGAAATTCAGATATTGTGCCAACCATATAATCACAATGCAGATAAAAAACCGGATAACTAACTGTTACATCATAGTAATGCAATAGGTTGCTACCTATTAAATCAATACTTTAACCTAGCCTAGGTATTCTCTCGTAACGATTGGGTGAGCAGGTAAAAATTCATCGCAGATAAACGGCCTTGTATTGATACAAGCCTGTAGATTATTTTTTTGTTGTATGTTGTCGGGTTTCGCTGCGATCAAACTCACCTACAATGCTTCTGCGTAAAACGGGTAAAGAGGCTAAACAGTCTCTTTATCTTAATAACCCAAACTAAACCCATCGGCATCTAAATGCGCTGGGAAACTTTGCTTAAAGAGCTCAAGCGGCTGTTTGTCCAAAGTGATAATAACAACATCATCTTTGTTATCAGTAGCGGCTGCTAACGTATCACCTTTAAAGTCATACACTGCCGTGCCGCCATTGTGCGCGACGCCATTAGCATCATCACCAATACGATTAACGCCAATCACATAACACTGGTTTTCCATCGCCCGCGCCATTAGTAAGGTGTCCCATACTTTGCGCCTTGCAGCAGGCCAGTTGGCGACATTAACCATCACATCGTAGTCATTGCGATTGCGCTGAAAGACCGGAAAACGTAAGTCGTAACAAACTTGCGGTAAAATTCTAAAGTCATTAAGGGTGAACACTTCACGTTGCTGCCCTGCGGTTACAAAATCGCCCTCTTTGCCCAAGCAAAATAAATGCCGTTTGTCGTAATACTTCACTTCGCCATTGGGCCATGCCCAATAAAAGCGATTAGCTTTTTTATTTCCTTGCGTTACCAATACCGAGCCTGCAATTACCGCATTGCTTGATTTTGCCGACGCGATCATCCAATCAAGCACTTTGCCTTGCTTTAACTGATGATCCGGCTCTGCGCAATCAAGGTTAATAGCAAAGCCGGTGGCAAAGGTTTCTGGCAATAAAATAAGCTCTACTGATTTATCTATATCAGCTATTTTATTGCCAAAGTGTGCCAAGTTGGCGTCTTTATCTAACCAATTAAGCGATGTTTGTATCAGTGCTATAGTTAAAGTTGACATAAAATCTCCGCGGCTTGTAATAGCGTGGCGTCATTTTTGGCAAAGCATAAGCGAATAACTTTATCGTTGCTTGGTTGCTGATAAAACACGCTTAGTGGAATGGCTGCAACGCCTGCTTGTTCTACTAACCACTGGCAAAATTCTACGTCATTTAAATCCGATACATCGCTGTAATCAAGCAGTAAAAAGTAGGTGCCTTCACTTGGTAAAATGGTAAAGCGGCTATCTTTTAGTGCTTTACTAAGTACATCACGCTTTTGTTGATAAAACTCACTGAGCTCATCCACATGCTCACCTTGCTGTTCTAACATATCGGCTAATGCATGTTGTGCCGGCGTAAAGCTTGAAAAAGTCACATATTGGTGAATTTTACGAAACTCGACCGCAAGTGCAGCGGGTGCGATGCAGTAACCCATTTTCCAGCCTGTGCTATGAAAAGTCTTGCCAAAGCTTGAGATCACAAAGCTGCGAGCAAACAATTCGTTATCACGCAGCACACTTAAATGCGGTTGCTGATCAAAAGTAATATGCTCGTATACTTCATCACTTATCAGGTATAAGTCATGCTTAATTACTAAGGCTTTTAGAGCATTAATATCGTGCTGTTTTAACGTTTTACCACTTGGGTTATGTGGGGTGTTGATTATAATAGCCCGCGTTTTGCTATTGATAGCCGCAGCCACCGTTTGCCAGTCAATTGCATAACTCGGAGCATGCAGAGCAATATTGACTGACTTACCACCGGCCAATTCAATCGCTGGCTGGTATGAATCATAAGCGGGGTCAAACACAATGACTTCATCACCTTCGCGCACCAGCGCCTGAATGGCAACAAACAAGGCCTCGGTCGCGCCAGAGGTTACCGTTACTTGCTGCGCGGCATCTATTTCAGCTGCATATTTTCGTTTTGCTAACTGGGCAATTTGTTGCTGCAGGCGCGGCACACCAGATGAAGGTGAATATTGATTAACTCCTTCAAGCACATAATGATTAAGCTGTTTTTTAAGTAGCTCAGGCGCATCAAACTCAGGAAAACCCTGCGATAAATTAATCGCTTCGAATTGATTTGCTAAAGCAGTCATTTGACTAAAAATACTGGTGCCTAAATTTGGCAATTTACTTTCAAACACTGGTTACCCTTAATGATGGTTTTGCGCCCAAAGCGATGCTATCATTGCTGTTAACAGATGTATAGCCGTCTAAAAAAGTATGAGGAATGTATGCATAACAATACCGCTATTTCAGAACTTATAGAAGCAGGAAAGTGGATCAGTCAACGTGGTTGGGTGCCAGCTACGGGTGGTAATTTTTCAGCGCGAACTAACACCGGTTTTGTGGTTACTGCCAGCGGTTTTGACAAAGGTCAATTAGGGTCGCATACCTTTATTGAACTGGATCATGTCGGTAATCGTAGCGCTAGCGCCGCCAAACCCTCAGCTGAAACCGAATTGCATTTGTGCATGTATAAACTTATTCCTGCTGCTAATTATGTATTGCACACTCATTCGGTTGCTGCGACGGTATTATCTCGGGTTATTAAAGGTCACAGCCTAGACTTACACGGCTACGAAATGCAAAAGTCACTAACCGGCATTACTTCACATTTAGACACCTTGAGTATTCCAATCTTTGATAACGACCAAGATATTGATCACTTGAGTTTATTAGTGAGCGATCACCACTTACACACGCCTATTGAGCACGGCGTGCTTATTCGCGGCCACGGTTTGTATGTAGTGGGTCGCACTATTGGTGAAGTACGCCGTCAATTAGAAGGCCTTGAGTTTTTATTTGCATGTGAGATAGAACGCTTAAAATTAGTAGGATTAGAATCATGATCAAAGCACTGCTGACCGATATTGAAGGCACTATTACCCGTATTTCGTTTGTTAAAGACGTACTATTTCCATATGCCGCAAAGCAGCTCCCCGAATTTGTAAAAACTCATCAAGAGCAAAGCGCTGTAGCTGAACAAATTTATGCCGTAAAAGCGGTTATTGAACAGCCAGATGCCAGTATTGATGTCGTAATTAACACTTTACTTGAATGGATCCGTGACGATAAAAAAATCACTCCATTAAAACAGTTACAAGGTTTGATTTGGCAAACTGGCTATGAAAATGGCGATTTTACCGGCCATTTATACCCAGATGCCTACCACTTTTTAGTTGCACAGCAACAAGCCGGCCAGCAGTTGTATGTGTATTCATCAGGGTCAGTAAAAGCACAGCATTTAATTTTTAACTACTCTGACTTTGGTGATATTCGCTCCTTATTTACTGATTATTTTGATACTCAAGTCGGCGCTAAACAAGAGCAACGTTCATATCACAATATTATTGAGCAACTACCTTTTGCCGCTAATGAAGTGTTATTTTTAAGTGATGTGGCAGCCGAGCTTGATGCCGCCAAAGCCGCAGGTTTAAAAACCTTGCACCTGATCCGTGATGGTCAAGCAAGCTCGCCTGCGCATAACTATATTAACGATTTTAGCCAATTCACTGTGGAGCATTTAGCATGAGCCAACTGACTATTTTTGCTGACTGTAACGGCAATAATGCTTTATTAAACACTCAAGATACAGCACAAATTGCCACCGAGCTTAATAAAGTAAATGTACGATTTGAGCAGTGGCAAGCAACAAAAATGATTACTGCTGATACTAGCCATGAAGCTATTATTTCCGCCTATAACGCTGATATTGAAAGCTTAAAGCAACAAGGTGGTTATCAAACTGTAGATGTTATTTCGCTGGCAAAAGGCAATCCGAACGCTGCAGAATTACGTGCTAAGTTTTTATTTGAGCACACCCATAGTGAAGACGAAGTACGCTTTTTTGTAAAAGGCCAAGGATTATTTTGCCTGCATATTAACGACAAGGTTTACCAAGTACTTTGCAAGCAGGGTGATTTAATTTCAGTACCAGAGCTTACTCCCCATTGGTTTGATATGGGCAGCGATCCTGAATTTACTGCGATCCGTTTATTCAATAATACCGAAGGCTGGGTGGCACAAAGCACCGAATCTGAGATTGCTAAGCAGTTTCCTTTATTGGACTAGATATCTGTTAATAATGGAGTTTAAATGGAAAAGTTGTTTTCATACGGCACACTGCAATTAGAGCAAGTACAGCTTGATACCTTTGGCCGCTTGCTCGAAGGCCAAGCCGATACACTACAAGGTTACGTAGTAGGCAAAGTTGAGATCACCGACGCCGCCGTGCACAAAAGCAGCGGCCAGCGTTTTCATCCAGCATTAATTAAAACAGGCCTGCCAACAGATACAGTAACTGGCACTATTTTTACTATCACCTTAGAGGAACTTGCTAACGCGGATAGCTACGAAGTTAATGACTACATCCGTATTGAAGAGTCATTTAGCAGCGGCATTAATGCATGGGTGTATGTGGCAAAAGGCTGTTAAACCAGCCTTTTTAATTCACCAACTAAAACTTGTTGTTGGTCATAAACGCCAGTATCGAGTACCCAGCCGGTAATAAGCTTAGCGGGGGTTACATCAAATGCGGGATTATATACGTTAGCATTTGTAGGTGCCCATAGCGCTTCACCAAAGCTTCCGCTTACACCGCGCACTTCTGCGCTGTTACGTTGTTCTATTTCAATGTCTGCACCGCATGCTGTGTTTACATCGAGGGTTGTTAGCGGCGCTACTACATAAAATGGGATGTCATGAAAATGCGCCAGTACTGCTAAGTTATAAGTGCCTACTTTATTAGCAAAGTCACCATTTTCAGCAATACGATCTGCACCGACAAAAATTTTATCAACCTTGCCTGCAGCCATTAAACTCGCTGCCATATTATCGCAAATTAAGGTGTAAGGTACTTGCCAGCGCTCAAGTTCAAATGCGGTTAAACGCCCGCCTTGCAATAATGGCCGCGTTTCATCCACCCATACATGAATATCGCCATGACGTTGCTGCGCTTTATAAATAACACCAAGAGCAGTACCAATACCTGCGGTTGCTAAGGCACCTGTATTACAATGTGTGAGAATATTATCGCCGCTGCTAACCAATGCAGCACCATGATTTGCCATGCTTTCACACAAGGCGATATCTTCATTAAACAGGGTAACAGCTGCGCTTACAATTGCCGTTACATAATCATCTTGCTGTAACGCAATACGTAACTTTGCCATACAATGCATTAAATTAACCGCGGTTGGCCGAGTGGCTTCTAAATCATCAATCGCCTGCGCTAATGCTACTTTATCTGTGCCTTGCTCTGCCAAATGGGCAACTAGCAAACTTGCTCCTAAACCAATCAGCGGTGCGCCGCGTATTTTTAAGCTTAGAATTAAATCCCTCATACTGGCTACATCATCACATTCGTGCCATACCTGCTGATGCGGCAGTAGGTATTGGTCTAACACGCTTAGTGTATTGTTTTGATATTTTAAACTGCTCGCTATGAGGTCTTGCATGATTGATCCTGAATAATCGTTAGGCTGAGGTTATTTTACAGTAGTTTTTAAAACGCACAACCCAGAAGTGTAGACATCTAAACGGTTGAAGGTATAGAATGCTATCACTTATCATTTTCTGAGAGTACGCCGATGGCCGAATACGTTGCCTTTAATGCACAGCATGCGATTGATTATATTAAAAATCTTGTAACTAAAGATGGGTATGATTTGTTTGATCCTGACCAAACGTTATCGGCGTATGAGTTTGGAGATGGCAATTTAAATCTCGTTTTTAGAATAAGCGACGAGCAAAGTAATAGCGTTATTTTAAAGCAAGCCTTGCCTTATGCGCGCTGTGTGGGTGAGTCATGGCCATTAACGCTTGACCGAGCACGCATTGAAGCTGAGGTTTTACTCAATCACGGCGCATTAAGCCCTGACTACACAGCAAAAGTATTGCATCATAATCCAGAGCAAGCACTGACCATTTTAGAAGATCTTGGTCACTTACAAATTTTGCGTAGCGCACAAATAAACGCAGAGCAATTTCCGCTATTAGGTCAACATGTGGCTCACTACTTAAGCCATACCGGTTTTTATAACTCAGACTTTTACGTAACCGCGCAAGATAAAAAAGCCAAAGTCAGTCAGTTTACCAATCCAGAGTTGTGCCAAATTACTGAAGATTTGTTTTTCAACGATATCTTGCGTGAACATGAGCGTAATAACTACCCAAGCGAGTTGCAAAGTACAGTCAATAAACTACAAAATAACACCGCATTACATTTAGCGATCGCAAAACTAAAAGCTAAGTTTTTATCATGCCCGCAGACGCTATTACATGGTGATATGCATAGCGGCAGTATTTTTGTCGATCAAAACACCACTAAGATGATCGACCCTGAATTTGGCTTTTTTGGCCCAGTTGGCTTTGATATCGGCTCATTTATCGGCAATTTATTATTAAACTACTGCGCGCAAAATGCTCGTATTAGTGAATTTGTTACACGCCGTAACTATCACACCCATTTACTGACTTGCCTGCAAGAGAGTTATTCTTTGTTTGAACAACAGTGGCTGACATTTATTGCAGAGCAAACCACAGATAACAATTTAAAAGCCGCTGGTTATGGCGAGTATTTTATGCAACAAGTATTGCAAGATGCGATTGGTTACTGTGGGACAGAACTGATACGCCGCACTATCGGCTTAGCACACGTTGCTGACATTGATGGCATTGAAGATGCGCAGGCGCGTTTAGACGTGCAACGCCACACTTTAGCGCTGGGTGAGCAGTTAGTACTCAACGCCCACACTTGCAATAACAAAGAAGAGTTTTTCTCTTTATTGATAAGCCAACTAAATTAAATTTATAAAAATAGCAAAAGGCACTTTATTTAGTGCCTTTTATCAACCTATTTGGGCGGGACCTAGCTTCTATTACCTAGTCTTTTAAATTACTGATAATTTTCATACATTTTATCAAGCGGCTCTGATAAACCATTTTCTTGCACAACGCGCACATGCTGGCGGCCAAGTTCACGGGCACTAAATACCCCGCATGAGTGAGCAATTAAACCCGCACCATAATGAATGTACTTATTATAGTTTGCTACGCGCTGCGCTTTATCGGCGACATCTAAGCCACGTTGCAACCGCTCGTTGTGTGTGGTTATCCCTGTTGGGCAAGTGTCTTTATTACATTGCAGCGCTTGAATACAACCCAAAGCAAACATATGACCACGTGCCGATACAACAAAGTCTGCGCCCACCGCGAGCGCCCATGCAACCTTAGACGGCACAATCAGTTTGCCTGACGCAATAACTTTAATTCGCTCTCGCAGGCCATGCTTTTCGAGCATATTAACAACCAAAGGTAAACTTTCTTTCAGTGGTAAACCCACAGAATCCATCAGCGGTTGTGGTGCAGCACCGGTACCGCCATCAGCACTATCGATGGTAATAAAATCGGGCGCAGATTCAATACCACGATGATTGATCTCAGCAAACAAGGTTTCCAGCCATGCATAAGCGCCAATAACCGCTTTAAAACCGGTTGGCTTGCCAGTCGTTTCGCGCACCGAGGCAATCATATCAAGTAAATCTGCAGGGTTTTTAACTTCAGGATGACCATTTGGGCTAATTGAATCGTAACCTTCTGGGATACCACGAATAGCCGCAATTTCAGCAGTCACTTTTTTGCCTGGCAACATACCGCCTTTACCAGGCTTCGCACCTTGGCTCATTTTAATTTCAAACATTTTTACTTGTTCATGCGCAGCTATTTGCTTGAGCTTCTCATGACTTAATTTACCTTGTTCATCGCGCACACCATATTTAGCTGTGCCAATTTGAAACACAATGTCGGCACCTCCTTCTAAGTGATAAGGGCTTAAACCACCTTCACCAGTGTTCATCCAACAACCAGCGAGTTTGGCACCTTGTGATAACGCACGTACAGCAGGTTTTGATAACGCACCAAAACTCATACCTGAAATATTGAATAGCGATTTAGTAATATAAGGATTTGGACAATGCGGCCCTAACGTAACTGCACTAGGTTCAAGCGCTTCTTCGTCCAAGGTAGGAAACGCGCAGTTCATAAACATCACGGTCCCGGTAACTTCTAGGCTCTGAGTTGAGCCGAAGGCGGTGGTACGATCAACATTTTTAGCCGCTTTATAAACCCAACTACGATCGGCGCGATTAAATGGCATTTCTTCGCGATCCATAGCGAAAAAGTATTGACGAAAAAACTCACCTTGGCGCTCAAAAAAGTATCTAAACCGACCTATTACCGGATAATTACGTCTAATCGCTTGTTTAGATTGAGTTACATCACTGATATAAAAATAAATAACAACTAAAACTAAACACCCAAATACCACTATAAATAAGCTGGCAAACACATCAATGCTAAAAACTATTAAATTACTCATGCAGCGCCCCTTGCTGGTTGTTTTTCCAGCTTTGAGAATATAAGCAGAACAAGTTTCAAGCAAATGTTTTGTAAGGAAAGCTCGGTTACACGCTAATCAGCACGAACCGAGATAAATTGAACGTTGTAATTTAGCCGCGCTTTTCCAGCTCAGTTTCAATATATTGATGGATTTGATCTTCTAATACTGACATTGGCACAGAACCGTGGCGAAGTATTTGATGGTGAAACTCACGTACATCAAAATCTTGACCAAGCGCTTGCTCGGTTTCTTTACGTAAGCGCTTAATAGTCAGCTCACCAATTTTGTATGATAGTGCTTGTGCTGGCCATGAAATATAACGATCAGTTTCGGTTTTCACGTTATGTAGTGACAATGCCGTATTTTCACTCATAAACTTCATCGCGCGATCTCGGCTCCAGCCATACATATGCATGCCAGTATCAACCACTAAACGAGCTGCTCGCCACATTTCATAAGTTAAACGGCCAAAGTTACTGTATGGGTCTTGGTAAAAACCCGCTTCAATTCCTAAATACTCAGAATATAACCCCCACCCTTCACCAAATGCCGATAAGTATGCATTCTGACGATAGCTTGGTAAGTTTTCTAATTCAGCATTAAGTGAGATCTGTAAATGATGCCCTGGTACAGCCTCATGAAAAGTGAGAGCTTCTAATACGTATAAAGGGCGCTTATCAAGTGCATAAGTGTTTACCCAGTAATAACCCGCTTGATCATCACGACTCGAACCAGAATAACGGCCAGTCGTGTACTTAGGCGCTATGCTTGCTGGCACCGGCGCAACACCATAAGGCATCCGTGGTAAGGTATGAAATAGCTTAGGTAATTGTGCATCCATCTTTTTAGCTATGTACGATGCTTCTTTTAATAACTCTTCCGGTGTTTTAGCATAAAATTGCGGATCAGTACGTAAAAAGTGCACAAATTCAGCAAACGTGCCTTTAAAACCAACTTGCTCAATAATCTTATCCATTTCAGCACGAATACGTGCCACTTCTTTTAACCCCAGTTCATGGATTTCTTTTGGCGTCATATCTGTGGTGGTATAATACTTGGCGCGATTGGCATAAAACGCAGCACCATTAGGTGTTGCAGAGATACCAATTTCAGTACGCGCACCTGGCTGATACTCTTCATTAAAAAATGTTAAATAATCTTGATAAGCAGTAATCACCTGCTCTTTAATAATTTTCTTTGCTTGTTGTTGTAAAGCAAAAAACTCACCATCACTCAAACCAGCGGTATTATTTAAAAATGGTTTATAAAACTCAGACTCAGTAGCGTCATCAACAATATATGCACTGATAGAGTCTTGATAACCCACAAGCACCGCTTTCGGTTGCGTTAAACCAACTTCTAAACCTTTGCGCATCCAGCCGATGTTTTGCTGAAAAAATCGAGGAACTTGCTGCAAACGTTGCAAATAAAGCTGGTAATCAGCTAATTTTTTATAATCTGAACTCGACACCATAAAAGATAAACTAGAGTGAAAGCCATATTCAGAAGTAAGCGGCATGTAGTGGCTGTTAAATACATATTCATCGATACTATTTTGTACTTGTCCACGAATTATAGTGAGATTAATACGGTTTTCATCACTGAGTTTATCTTTATCTATTGCATCTAACTTCGCTAATAATTCAGTGTTATGTTGATATTTCTTTTCAAGAAACTCAGCAGATAAATTAGTTAACAAATAACCATCAACACCCTCGGGGTTGCTATACGTGCTAATACTTTTACGATAATCAACAATTGATTGCGCAACCTGCGTAAATTGTTGATCGCTATCTACGGTGGTCATTTGGCAAGCACTTAATGTACATGCCAAGGCGATGCTTAACAGAGAATGACGCATAACCGATGAAGGTGATTTTTTCATAATAATAGGGATCTGCTACTGAAAACGTGAGGGTTAACCTAACCTAGACTGCTACAATAACCAAAAAAATGCGACCAAGGACAATAAATACAAGGTTAAATTAACCGCGACTATTGACTAGTAGTTAATCAGCACTTTTTATTGCTTAATAAGATTGTCGAGAAAACCAGCTATTGAGCGATAAAAATAGAAATTTCGCTATCAAATTACATATTTTTGCTTTTAAATATCCCCGATACAGATTAATGTAAGGCAATCCCATACGCTAGGATTGCGTCAAGACCTCACGGAGAGAGTTATTTAATTTCGCTGTTACGTGTATTTAATTGGTGTATACAATGATGTTCCATGATTCCATGGCTATTGCTCAAGAAAAAATGACCAAGGTATGTATCTTTTTAGAACATCATATATTACCACCGACTCCTCTTAATTATCACGTTGTCTACACCTACGTTAGCCAAGTTAATTCTGATTTAAATACCACTATCGATCGTGCAATTGCCCAAGGCCAAGAAATTGACTGTGTTTATGTAGAACAACTTTATTTCGATTACATGGATCAAGCCCATAAAGCTGAAACCAATATGGTTCGTAATGTTGATGGTATTATTAATTCATTATCACGTAGCGCGCACTCAACCGAAAAAGATATTATCCGCTTTGCAAGTCAAGTCAGCGACTGTGTACATTCTTTAGATGAAAATAATATTGCCCAAACTCGCCTCGCACTTGAGACATTAAATAAGCAAACTGCTCACTTGCTGACTCAACATAAACAATTTAAACAAGAGCTGATCAAAGCAAAGCGACGACAAGAAAAAACTCAACAACAACTCGTACAATTACGCAAACAACACATCACCGATCAACAAACAGGCCTTTTTAAACGTCATTATTTAAACCAGCAAACACAATTATGGTTAGACCAAAAAAAATCTGTGTGCGCGATTGCCATCCAAATAGATAACCTAGATCACTTTATTGATAACTACGGCGATATCATTGGTGAAGTAATTTTAAGCAAGGTAGCTAAACAAATTCAAAAATATGTATTTGAAAGTGGCCTACCAGGGCGAACAGGCAAAGATGCTTTTACTGTATTACTGGCTGATATCGACCCTGAAACTGCGAATGTAATTGCTGAAAAAGTCCGTAATGGAGTCGAAAAATTACGTTTCGTTAGTTCTAAAAACGGTATTAAACTTCCAGCAATCAACCTTTCATTAGGGATTGCCAAGCACTTAGACGAAAAAGATTTTAATAATCTTGCCCGTAAAGCCTCCAATGCAGCACATAAAGCCAGATCGCTTGGCCAAAGCAGCTTTATTGCCGGACAGTGAGCCGTAACTCATAAAGCTTGATCCACAAGCAATTTTCCCCAGATTCAAATTGCACCATGGCGTAACAATCAAGTACACTAGTCTTTATTACCACGATAGAGATTAATCATGAACGAGAATCCTGAAAAGACCACGCATTTTGGTTATAAAACCGTTGCCGAAACCGAAAAAGCTTCTATGGTTGCCGATGTATTTCATTCCGTTGCTACTAAATATGACGTAATGAATGATCTCATGTCGTTTGGTATTCATCGTTTATGGAAACGTCAAACCATTGCTAGTTCAGGTGTGCGTAAAGGCCATCATGTGCTGGATTTAGCCGGTGGCACCGGCGACTTAACGGCAAAGTTTAGTCAACTAGTTGGTGATACTGGGCAAGTAGTATTAGGTGATATTAACTCATCAATGCTTAAAGTGGGGCGCGAAAAGCTACATAACCTAGGTCTTGTCGGTAATATTGACTACGTACAAATGAATGCTGAAGCACTGCCTTTCCCTGATAATAGTTTTGATTTAATTACCATTGCCTTTGGTTTACGTAATGTTACAGATCAAAATAAAGCACTTCGCTCGATGTACCGAACCTTAAAGCCTGGTGGTCGTCTGCTGGTATTGGAGTTCTCCAAACCAGAGCATCAAGTATTAAGTAAAGCCTATGATTTTTACTCATTTAACTTACTACCTAAAATGGGTGAGTTAGTTGCTAACGACGGTGAATCATACAAATATTTAGCTGAATCAATTCGTATGCACCCAGATCAAGAAACACTAAAAGCAATGATGAACGAGGCTGGATTTGAGCAAACCACCTATCAAAATCTCACCGGTGGTATTGTAGCATTACATCGTGGCTTTAAATATTAAGCGTCACACCAGCTAGTAAAGTTTATTGCTAAGGTATTGTATGTTAAATAATTTCATGGTCGCACTCGTCGAAAGGGTTTTAAATACGGCGCTTAAACTCGATCCCACTCTTAGCGATAGACTGTCGTCAATATCCCAACAACGTTTATTAATTGATATACGCGATTGGCAACAGCAGTTTTTAGTGGTGTTTACTGGCCAACAACTGCATTTATACAACACTACCGAAACGCAATATGACTGCATGATAAGCGCCGATATTAATACTTTAATGGCACTTAAAAACCCTGCAATGCTGACTCAGTTAATCCGCCAAGATAAACTCGATTTGCAAGGTGATCTAAATATTGCACAAGGGTTTAGTAATGCTTTCGCTGCGCTTAATATCGATTGGCCTGAACACTTATCTGATTATCTTGGTGACGCAGCGGCACAGCAACTATGGAAGTTAGTTAAACAAACTCAACAGCAAAGTCAAAAAGCCAACAAGAAACTCTCTACAACGCTAACTACTTTATGCCAAGACGAGCTCAAAGTGACCATTCATCCTTTAGAGCTTGAGCAATTTAAGCAACACACGCGTCAACTCAAAGCACATGTTGCGCAACTTGAGTTACGTATCAACCAACTACTTCAAGCAAAATGAATCAGTAAGGATTATCTGTGTCAGCTGCTCGGCTTTATAACATCACAAAAACCCTCCTTAGCTATGGTTTGGATGAACTGATCCCATCACAAAAAATACCTTGGTATGGCAAAGTTGGCCGTGCATGTCTATTTTGGCTAACCAATAAGCACCCAGAAAAACCAGCAGGGTTAAGACTGCGTTTAGCATTACAACAATTGGGGCCAGTATGGATCAAATTTGGCCAAATGTTATCTACTCGGCGCGATTTATTACCACTAGATATCGCTTTAGAGCTAGCCTTGCTGCAAGATCAAGTACAGCCATTTGATGGTGTGTTAGCACAACAACTAATTGAAAATGCACTCGAAATCGATGATATCAGTGAATACTTTAGTGATTTTGAGCAAACCCCTTTAGCTTCAGCATCCATTGCCCAAGTACATACAGCCACTTTAGTGGATGAGCATAATCAACCACAAAAGGTGGTTATCAAAGTCATTCGCCCTGATATCAGAGAACAAATTGACGCTGATTTAGCATTAATGGAACAATTTTCTAAAATAGTGGCCAAGTTAATCAATGAAGCGAAAAGGTTACGCCCTGTTGAAGTAGTCAAAGAGTATAAGAAAACCTTACTTGATGAACTTGATCTGATGCGTGAAGGCGCAAACGCCATTCAATTAAAGCGTAATTTTGAAGGTTCTGATTCGCTTTATATTCCCTATGTTTACAGTGACTATAGTCGCGTAAATGTACTAGTCATGGAGCGAATTTACGGCATTCCAGTGTCTGATACTGAGGCATTAGTTGCGCAAAACACCAATATGAAACTACTGGCTGAACGCGGTGTGGAGGTGTTTTTCACCCAAGTGTTCCGTGATAGTTTTTTTCATGCTGATATGCACCCTGGTAATGTATTTGTATCCTATGAAAGCCCTGAAAACCCCAAATTTATCGGTATCGATTGTGGCATCGTGGGCACGCTAAACAAAGAAGACAAACGTTACTTAGCCGAAAACTTTATTGCCTTTTTTAATCGCGATTATCGTCAAGTCGCACAATTACATGTCGATTCTGGCTGGGTACCTAAAGACACCAGCGTGGAAGAATTTGAGTTTGCCATTCGCACTGTCTGCGAGCCGATTTTTAATAAGCCATTAGCAGAGATTTCATTTGGCCATGTCTTAGTTAATCTATTTAATACCGCTCGTCGCTTTAATATGCAAGTTCAACCCCAATTAGTTCTACTACAAAAAACCTTGTTGTATGTTGAAGGCCTTGGGCGTCAGCTATATCCGCAACTAGATTTATGGAAAACAGCTAAACCCTTTTTAGAAGACTGGGTAAAGCAACAGGTTGGTCCTTGGTCGGTATTTAAACAGGTATACGCAAATTTGCCATTTTGGGCAGAAAAAATGCCCGAGTTACCTGATTTGATCTATCACAACTTAAAACAACAGCGCAACAGTCCTGCACCACTGCCACAGCCATCGCACAAGCCATTATTACTTGGTCTTTTTGCTGGCTCAGCAATGATAGTATCAGGGTTATGTTATTTGCAGCATGACCTTGTCGCTGCAGGTATTGCTGCGATATGCTCTTTAAGCGGCTTTATACTTGCTTGGCGCAGCGCTGCATAAACTAAGTGCTATTTAGTGCTCGGTGAGTATAATCAGTACAATAATTTTAATTCACAGTATTTAATTAAGTGGAGAACATCATGGGTTTTGGCGGCATTAGTATTTGGCAATTGTTAATTGTTTTGGCAATCATAGTGTTACTTTTTGGTACGAAAAAATTGCGTGGTATTGGCGGTGATTTAGGTAACGCTGTAAAAGGGTTTAAAAAAGCAGTCTCTGAAGATGAGCAAAATAAACCAGCAGAACCAATTGAACAAGCAAATAACCCAATACAAAACAAAGAGTCTGTTGATAAAAGTAAAGAAGACCATAAGGCTTAATTAGCATGGGTATGTGGGAACTTGTTGTGGTGTTAATCGTCGGCTTAGTGGTACTTGGCCCTGAGCGGTTGCCAGTTGCTATTCGTACTGTTAGCCGTTGGATAAAAACTATAAAATCGCTGGCTAATTCGGTTAAGGCTGAAGTTAATGAAGAATTAAGAGTGCATGAGTTACACCAAAATTTAAAAAAAGCCGAACAACAAGGCATGCAGGACTTAAGTCCTGCAATAAAAGATTCAGTCAGCGAATTGCAAAAGGCTGCGGACTCGGTCACCCATAGTTATAAAAGAAATCCTCCTGAGCAAGCAGATAAAGTGAATGTTGATGAACAAAAATGAAATTATTTTTGTTAGCTATGGTCTATATATCGGTAACGAGTTAAATTATGACTGAACAAGTTAAATCAGGCTTTGTAAGTCATTTAATTGAATTGCGAAATAGGCTCATGAAAGCCTTATTAGCCATATTAGTATTTTTTATTGCGCTGGTTTACTTTGCAAACGATATTTACGGTTTTGTAGCGGCTCCATTAGTTGCGCACTTACCAAGTACAGCAACCATGATCGCTACAGATGTAACTGCACCGTTTTTTGCGCCGTTTAAGTTAACCTTATTTGTCGCTTTATTTGCAGCGTTTCCGTTAATTTTACACCAAATCTGGGGCTTTATTGCGCCAGGGTTATACCAACATGAAAAACGTATGTTAATGCCTGTTTTGGCATCAAGCATTATTCTTTTTTATAGTGGTATCGCATTTTGTTACTTTGTAGTGCTGCCCATTATTCTTGGCTTTTTTACTAGCGTTGGTCCAGAAATGATGACCTTGGCACCAGACATTAGTAGCTACTTAAGTTTTGCATTGAAGCTCTTTTTTGCCTTTGGGGTCGCTTTTGAGATTCCGGTAGCTATTATGCTGTTATGTTTTAGTGGCGCTACCACAACACAAAGTTTAAAAGAGAAACGCCCTTATATTGTAGTCGGGGTTTTTGTTGTAGCAATGTTTTTAACGCCACCTGATGTGCTATCACAATCTTTATTAGCATTTCCAATGCTGCTGTTATTTGAATTGGGTTTAATCTTAGCATCCTTTTATAAGGCTAAACCTCAACAAGATGAATCAGAGGAATAAATGAAAAAACAACTTTTACCAATACTTGCCTTGTTAAGCATTCCAACTGTTCATGCCAATGAAGTTAACTTACAAGCTTTACAAGCCTGTACATTTATTGAAAATGACTTCAATCGCTTGCTTTGTTACGACAATACCATGGCAGGCAAGTCATTAACTAAACCAGAAACAACAAAAACCTTAACTCCACCTGCAAGTTCAGTCACCGCAACAGCGGATGTAGCTGTTGCTAGTAAGCAAATAGTTAAAGTTAAAAATGAAGATTTTGGCTTAGAGCATAAAGAACTAGTAAAAGAAAACGACAATGAAATTACTGCCGTCGTGACTAACGTAAAAGAAGCACCTTACGGTGAGTTAATAATTAGTTTAAATAACGGCCAACAATGGCGCCAAATTGGCTCAGATAGCTTGCGTATCGACCAAGATGATACTGTAATTATTGAGCGCGGTATGTTCAACTCATTTTTATTGAAAAAAGCAGGTCAGAATCGCTCAATCCGCGTTAAGCGCACTAATTAATGACCACATCACTTATTGATGCTGGCGTAAATCTTACCAATCATCAATTTGATGCTCAACATTCGGCTATCATTACTCGTGCAAAAGCGCAAAATGTTAGCCAGATGCTGTTAATTGGTTGCGATATAAACTCCAGCCAGCAAGCTCTTCACTTAGCACAACAGTACCACCTACTTGCTACCGCCGGTGTTCACCCCCATGACGCAAAATCAGCCGATGAAAAACTAGAAATACAATTGTCCGCTCTTGCTGCAAATCCTGAGATTGTAGCAATTGGTGAATGCGGGTTAGATTACAACCGCGACTTTTCGCCTCGTGAAACTCAACGTTCTGTGTTACACCGACAACTCGCTTTAGCGGTAGAGTTAAATCTTCCGGTATATTTACATGAGCGAGATGCGAGCGAAGATATGCTGGCGATACTGCAACAGTATTCAGTGCGAGGAGTATTACATTGTTTTACCGGTGATCAACACGCCTTAGAGCAATACTTATCACTCGGTTTATACATTGGTATTACTGGTTGGGTCTGTGACGAACGTCGTGGTAAATCACTACAACAACTGGTGCCTATGCTGCCATTAGAGCGTCTATTAATTGAAACAGATGCGCCGTTTTTGATCCCACGCTCGTTAACTCCAAAACCAAAATCGCATCGCAATGAACCAAGCTATTTACCACATATATGCCAAACAATTGCGTCCTTAAAAGGTCTAGAGTTTGCAACTGTTGCAAAGCAAACTACACTTAACTTCCAACAGTTATTCAACCACAAGGGCTGATAATGAAGCGTGTTTGGTTGCTGCTTTATAGCTTTGTACTTATTTCATTCTCAGCCAATGCAACGCAGATCACCTTAGATAAGCATTTTGAACATATATTAAATATTCCTTTTGAATATTCTCAACAACCTTTAACAATAGAGCAAGCTAAGCTAGCCCCTACTCAGCAATGGCAACAACTTCCTGAGCAATCGCTCAATTTAGGACTAACCAATCAAGCCGTATGGCTGCGCCTACAACTGGTCAACGCTGAGGATTCAGATCTACAAATTTTACTGTCCATTGATAATCCGTTATTAGATAAAGTGGCTGTATACCATTACTTTAAGCAAAACAGATTATTGTTTAAAGAAATTGGTGATGCATTACCACTCAATAACCGACAAATTAAAACAGAATCATTATTAGTAAAGCTAACACTCCCACCGAAAAGTAACTCAACATTACTACTTCATATTAAAAGTCTAGATGGTGTCAGAGTGCCGTTAAGTCTTTGGCAATATGATGAATATTTAAAATATAAAAGTAAGTTTAATTTAATGTATGGCTTGCTAGTCGGGTTTATTTTATCTTTAGCGATCACTTGCTTGGTTATGTTTGGTTTTTCACGAAAGCGCTACTTTGCACTCTGTGGCACTATTTTAATGACTTTATGGTTATTACTGATTTACTTATATGGCTTTGGCTATCGCTATTTTCACCCGTCTTTGCCTAGTCTGCAGCAGCTTGCAGTTCCAAGCATGTTGATATTAACCACTTGCTTATTCAAACTATTATTTGAACAATTACGACTGTCCACGAAAATGTGGCTGCAACCCTTACATAGATTGAGTAACTGGTTACTTTTTATCAGCCTATTTTTTATTTGGTTATTACCAACAAATATCATGCTTTATTACAGTCTACTCTTGCCCGCGCTAGTGATGTTATTACACATAGCGGCGTTAGGGATCGATATTAAACAACAGCGAACACAGCCACTATGTGCGCTGCTATGTGGAGCGTTGATGTTTTTTTCCGCACAGCTTTACATGATTATTGTTGTGTTTAATTTCTATGATTTTAATGCGCGTGGTTTACCGTTTGTATTTTTTAGCTTTTTAATCTGCTCACTCAGTTTAAGCTTTGCTACCATCAAACACTTTTTAATCGAACGCGATGCCCAAGTTACTGCACAGCAGAGTAAAATAGCCCAAAGTGAAGCACAAGATGCCATCTTACAAGAACGTTTAGAGCTGCAAGAACAAGCTAGGTTAGATTTAGAAGCAAATATAGAAGAGCGAACGTTTGAACTTCAGGTCACTCTGCGTGAGCTTGAAGAAAAGAATCGCGCACTTGAACAAATCAATATGGAAGATCCATTAACACAAATAAAAAATCGCCGCTATTTCGATAAAAAGCTAGTAATGGACTTGCGTCGCTCTCGTCGGGAGCAAACATCTTTAAGCGTGATAATGCTCGACATAGACCGCTTTAAGAGCATTAACGACACCTATGGGCACTTAATTGGCGACCAAACTATTCGTGCTGTGGCTGACATTATAAAAAGCCATTTAAAACGCCCACTTGACGAAGTAGCCCGTTATGGTGGCGAAGAGTTTGTTATCTTACTCCCCAATACCGCCCTCGGTGGTGCTGTAGAAATAGCGGAGCAAATCCGCCAAGCAATCATGGATGCGACAATTACAGTAGCAAACAATGAGATAAAGTTTACTATTAGTGCTGGTGTATATAGCGCCATCGCTGAAGACATTCACAATCCGGGATTATTCACCGACTGCGCCGACAAAGCACTTTATCATGCCAAGCAAAGTGGGCGTAATCGTGTAGTTAGTTTTCCAATTTTAGACTAGGAGCAAATAATGGCCCAATCAGGTCTCGACCTTTTCCCTTATACTCGCATGCGCAGAATGCGCCGCAATGATTTCTCTCGCCGCTTGATGGCTGAAAATCAACTCAGTGTGAATGACTTAATTTACCCAGTATTTGTGCTTGAAGGTAACAATCGCCGAGAAGCCATTGCATCGATGCCAGGCATAGAGCGCTTATCGATTGACTTACTGCTGATTGAAGCAAAAGAGTTGGTTGAATTAGGTATTCCTGCAATCGCTATTTTTCCGGTCACCCCTGCGGACAAAAAATCATTGCTTGCTGAAGAAGCTTACAATGATGATGCACTGGCACAACGCACTGTACGCGCACTCAAAGAAGCCTATCCAGAATTAGGGGTAATCACCGATGTAGCACTTGATCCCTTTACAGTGCATGGGCAAGACGGAATTATCGACGATGATGGCTATGTAATTAACGACATCACGACAGAAATATTAGTTAAACAAGCGATATCTCATGCACAAGCGGGTGCAGATATTGTTGCCCCTTCAGATATGATGGATGGCCGCATTGGCGCGATCCGTGAAGCGCTAGAGGCCGAAGGCCATATTCATACACGCATTATGGCTTATTCAGCTAAATATGCCTCAAGTTACTATGGACCATTTCGTGATGCAGTCGGTTCGGCTGGTAACTTAAAAGGTGCGGACAAAAAAACCTACCAAATGGACCCAGCTAATTCCGATGAAGCCATTCGTGAAGTAGCGCTGGATTTACAAGAAGGTGCTGACATGGTGATGGTGAAACCCGGTATGCCTTATTTAGATATCGTACGCCGAGTTAAAGATGAATTTGGTGTGCCGACGTTTGCTTATCAAGTGAGTGGCGAGTACGCGATGCATAAAGCGGCGATTGATAATGGCTGGCTTGCTGAAGAAGCCACAATTATGGAGTCCTTGCTTGCTTTCAAACGTGCTGGCGCTGACGGTATTCTTACCTATTTTGCAAAGCAGGCTGCACAACTGCTAAAAAGGTAAGCCTTATACATTTTTAATTTAGAAAAGGGCGATTCTGCGCCCTTTTTATTTCCATATTATTAACATTTTGTATTTTCTTTGTCATAAATTTTCCTTAAACTGTTTGTCCCACTCGGGACACAATACACGGGAAAAAATAATAATGTTCAAAACAAAAATAACGCCATTGGCGCTTGTAATTGCAAGCCTCAGTGCACCAGCTTCTGCTAATTTAATAATTTCAGAATATGTTGAAGGTGGTAGTAACAATAAAGCAATTGAGCTTTTTAATACCTCTGGCGAAACACTATCGCTTGATGGCTATAACATCTCACTTTTCGCCAATGGCAATGGCGACCTGACAGCTCCAAATAATACACTTGCTCTATCCGGTAGCTTAGCCGCCAATGGCACCTATGTAATCGTAAATGCAGGCTCTGTAGACGAGCTTAAAGCTAAAGCTGATATTGAAGCAACCGTTACTTATTTCAATGGTGATGATGCATTGGTACTTACGAAAGACGGCACTATTGTTGATAGCTTTGGTCAGTTAGGCGTTGACCCTGGTAGCGAATGGTCAGCCGGAGGTGTTAGCACCAAGGACAAAAGCTTACGTCGCAAGCTAAGTATTACTGCAGGTCGCAGCGATGCTACTGCGTCATTTGATCCAAGTGAACAATGGCTACAATTTGATAAAGATGACTTTTCAGGGCTCGGTTTTCATGGTGAGAGTACTGAGCCAACCCCAGATCCAGAACCAGTTATTCCATTAGAATGCGGCGCAGCTAAAACACTTATCAGCGCAGTACAAGGTGAAGGTGGTGATAGCCCTCTATTAAACACAGAAATTGAGCTGGAAGGCGTAGTAACTGCTGATTTTCAAGGTAGTGAGCAATTAAGTGGCTTCTTTATTACATCACTTGATGCAGATATTGATACAAACCCACTTACTTCTGAAGGTATCTTTGTTTATTTTGCTAATACCGATGTCAATGTTGGTGATCACGTGCGAGTTAAAGGCAGTGTCGCAGAATACTTTAATGCCACCCAAATTGGTGATGTTAGTCAAGTAGAAGTATGTGCTACAGGCTTAACGCCAACAGCAACAAGCATCACTCTCCCTGTTAATAATGTAACCGATTTAGAAGCTTATGAAGGCATGCTGGTTTCACTAGAACAACCGCTGGTTGTTAGCAACAACTATGGTTTAGGCCGTTATGGTGAAGTAGGTCTTGCCACAGAACGCTTATATCAAGGTACACAAATAGCCCTTCCTGGTGATGCTGCTAACGCTGTTGAAGCCGAAAACATAAAAAAACAAATCTTACTTGATGATGGTTCAACGAAGCAAAACCTTGACCCAGTTTCTTACCCAGGTACTGGCTTAGACGCTTATAACACATTACGTTTAGGTGATTCTGTAAACGCAATCACTGGTGTAATGGGTTACAGCTTTGATCGCTATCGTATTCACCCAACAGTACAACCAACTTTTGTTGCAACTAACCCACGTACAAATGCGCCAGAACTGCACGCTGATGCAGATATTCGAATTGCAAGTTTTAATGTCCTTAACTACTTTAATGGTGATGGTCAAGGTGCTGGTTTCCCAACCAGTCGTGGCGCTGATAGTGAAGCTGAATTTATTCGCCAACAAGCGAAAATTGTCAGTGCACTTGTTGCTATAGAAGCTGATGTTATCGGCTTAATGGAAATCGAAAACGATGGTTTCGGTACAAATAGCGCTATTGCTAGTCTAGTTAATGCGTTAAACGATGAAGATAGCAATAATGAATACGCCTTTGTTAATTTTAACGTAGATAAAATTGGTACTGATGAAATTACCACCGCACTTATCTACCGTGCAAATAAAGTCGCACAAGTTGGCACCGCAGCTATCACAACCCAATATCCATTTGACTATAGTAACCGTACACCTATCGCACAAAGCTTCAAATCACTTGAATCAGAAGAAGTATTTACTGTTGCTGTAGCACATTTAAAATCCAAAGGTAGCTGTGGCAGTGCCGATGGCAACAATGCCGATTTAGGTGATGGGCAAGCATGTTGGAATGAGATCCGCGTTGCTGGTGCTAATGGCTTTGCAGACTGGCTTGATAGCAAGCCAACAGGCATAGACGATGAGGACATCATATTAGTAGGTGATATGAATGCCTATGCGATGGAAGATCCAATACGTGCATTTGCAGACAAAGGATTTAAAAATGTCGTTGCAGAATTAGATGGTAACACTCTTGGCTATTCATATAGTTTTTCTGGACGTATGGGCAGCCTAGATCATGCAGTTGCCAGCCCAAGCTTACTCGCGAAGGTTGTTGCAGCGACAGATTGGCATATCAATGCTGATGAGCCGATCAGTCTGGATTATAACGTAGAGTTTAAATCTGATTCTCAAGTTGCTAGCTTGTATTCAGAGAGTGCTTATCGTGCCTCTGATCATGATCCTGTAATTATTGATATTCAATCTGCCCCTGCTGTAGAGCCAATTCCTGAGCCACAAGCTCCAGTTCTAGAGCCTGAGCAGAGTTTTAGCATCAGTGAAAATAGTCCAATTGGCACTGTCATTGGTCAATTGAGTTTTAGTGATGCCGATGCACAGTACACACCCGTTATTGGCTTCATTGTATCTGGCCACGATGCAGTAACTATAAATGAGCAAGGGCAACTAATCGTTGCTGGTGATTTAGACTATGAGTTTGAAAGAAAAATCACATTAATGGTACAAGCAAAAGACAGTGCTGGTAATTTATCAAATGCGCAGCTTGTTTACATTAATATCGCTAATGATGAGACTGATGACGAAGACGATGACTCAGGTTCATTATTTTGGTTAACGTTACTGGCGTTACCACTAACATTCCTACGCCGTAAAAAAGCGTAGCATAAACTAAACTCTGCTTGTAATAAGTTTATTCAGCAGAGTTCAGATTAGTAAAAAGGCCGCTAAACTGCGGCCTTTTTTATGCATTACATTGGGTATGCTGTGAATTATTACAGCTATTCTTCTTACTATACCAATACATAATTGACTGCTGAGCTTGATCATCAAACTGCCAATTATAAAAGTGGATTACTTTGCTATCTTCTAAAGAAACCGATAATACAGTCAGTAATTTTAATGAGTTAAATTGAATATCAATAATTTCATCTGCATTAATATATTTTTTACCTAACCCCTGAGAGTAATAAATGCCCGCTTTATAACAATGCAAAAAGCGTAAATTGATGATGCTCAAAATTGAGATAATAAATATAACAGGAACAATAATTAGGGCTAAAAAAGTCTGATTTACAGCAAAGATGATTGTTAGCAAAAAAGCAACAGCACAAAGGGTTAGTATCATAACTAACTGCAACAGCCAGTTTGGGCT
>TARA_R110001606_G_scaffold4237_2_pt1 | contig 24204 bp, 16 predicted proteins | sample TARA_R110001606 | Tara Oceans TARA_R110001606 (sample SAMEA4398315) | marine metagenome | biome: Polar Biome; feature: [SRF] surface water layer (ENVO:00010504); material: water (ENVO:00002006), including particulate matter (ENVO:01000060) such as... | depth 5 m
GAGCGCGGGGCCGATCATTTTGCACGGACCGCACCATTCTGCCCAGAAATCGACAAGCACGGGGCCGTCCGCCTTCAGGACATCGCCTTCAAAACTTGCGTCGGTAATTGCTTTGGTAGCCATAACGAATCTCCAATTGTTCAGAACCTATTTAGGTATGGTCGGGCCTCGGCTCAAGCGCGGTAGCGGAAAGGATTTTCATATCGGCTCAAAGCCGGGCTTCTGCCGGTCGATCAAATCCGCGGACAGCTCCAGCATTTGCGGGCCATGCGAGTAGAGCAGACCCGCCTTGATCGGGCGATCCGGAAATATCTTTTCCAGCGCGGCGACATAAGCGGCCATCTGCCGGAGATAGGCGACAGGCGCCTGTTCGGCATTGTCCGGAACCCTGCGGCCGGTTTTGAAATCGACGACATAGATATGATCATCGGTGATCAACAAGCGGTCGACCGTGCCGGAAATGACATGTTCGCCGACCACCGCGGCAATTGGTGCCTCCGCGAGACTTTCCGGTGCGAATAAAGCCGACCATATCGGATTGTCCATCACTGCCAGAACCGTCTTGATGATCTCTGCACGGCGGGCCGGATCGGCGATCTGCTTTTGCTTTTCCAGCCAGCGGTCGGCGACATCCATCCGGCGTTCCGGCAAAATATTCGGCAATCGCTGGAACAGGCTGTGCAGCAATATGCCTCGTTCGGCAGCGTCGCGCATGGTCAGGTTCGGTGGCGGGTTGCTGGCATCATCGGGGCCGAGATGCGAGGGCGTAAGGGGACGCGGTGGGCGCGATTCTTCCGGGGCCGCCCGGAATAGCCAGTCCGGCGGCGGCGCTTTGTCCGCATCCTGATCAATGCCAGCATCAACGGCAGACGATATCACAGGCTTGTTCTGGCTCTCTGTCCGATATTCCCGCACCGCGAACCAGTCCGGATCTTCCCGCCAGTCACTACCCAGAGCGATCAGGCCGCGCTCCATCGCGCCATACCAGCTCAGCTCCGGTACTTCGCCTTTAGCCCGGGGTCCGAGAACGCCCGCAACGACAAGATGTTCTTCCGCCCGGGTCATCGCGACGTAGAGCAGCCGCCAATGTTCTTCCATTGCGACCTTGTCGGCATAAGCGGCATGTTCGGCCAATATGCCGACTCGTTCCGCCTTGCGGACCGGAACAACCGGATATTCCAGTTCGCGGTCGGTCCCCTCGCCCAGTTTGATGGTGAAGCCGCCGCTTTTCTTGCTCGCAGGATCGAAGGTCGCATTGGCGAGGATCACCAGCGGTGCCTGCAACCCTTTTGCGCCATGGACGGTCATAAGGCGCACTTCATTGCCGCCCTCGACCTGCTCGCGCTTGATTTCGACATCGCCGCGGTCGAACCAGTCGAGAAACCCCTGCAGGGTCGGGATATGGTCCCGCTCAAAGGCGAGAGCCGTCGCCAGCAGTTCGTCGAGCGGGTCGACCGCCGCATGGCTAAGGCGGCCCAGCAATTTGCGCCTGCCCTGCATCGGGCCGGACAAGATCGTTTCGAGAAATTGGTAAGGCGTGTTGAAATCGGCCATCGCCAGCAATTGCTGCAGCGGTTTTATCTGCTCGGCCAGTCCGTCCTGCCTGCGCAGAAATTCCCAGAGACTTTTCTCGCCATTGGCCTTGCCGCGATGTCCGCGCGCCAGCAGATCCTCTTGCGTCCAGCCGAGCAGCGGCGAGACCAGCAAGCTGGCGAGATTGAGATCATCATTGGGCTGCAGCACGAAGCGAATGGCGGCGAGCAAGTCCTGCACCACAAGCGGTTGATTCAGGCGAATACGGTCGATCCCGGCGACCGGAACCTTTTCGGCAAACAGGCGAGCGACGATCAGGGCGCTGAGTTCGTCGCGCTTGCTCACCAATATCAATATGTCTTTCGGTTGCAGCGCCCGGTTTTCGCGATCCAGCCAAAGTGGATTTTCCGGCGACAGCCAATGCTTGATCTGCACCGCCAATTGCTGGGCAAAGACGCGTTTTTCTTCGCTGGCCCAGGATTCCTCGTCCTCGTCATCACCGTCGCTCGTATTGGCAATCGGCTTCCACAAAGTTACGCTGCCGCTGGCATCTAGATAATTGCTGCGATGTTCGGGTATCCGGTCGGTCAGCCCCAATTGCTCGTGACTGATCTGCTCCAGCGTTGCATCGACCACTTCCAGAATCGGCGGTGTCGAACGGAAGCTGCGGTCCAGCGACAGATCACCGAAGGGCTGTTCCGATGCCTCTGCCAGCGCAAAAAATTCGGTTCGCGCATTGGCATAATTATGCGGGCTGGTGCCCTGAAAGCCGAATATCGCCTGCTTGAAATCGCCCACCGTGAACAGGGTCCGGTGCCGTTCCGGATTGACGCCCATGCCGGCAAAAAACTCGCCGGCAAGCGCCCGGACGATATCCCATTGCGCGACATTGGTATCCTGCGCTTCGTCGATCAATATATGATCGGTGCGCTGGTCGAGCTTGTAGCGGATCCACGCCGCCATATCGCTTTTCTGCAGGAGCCGGGCGGTCATCCGGATCATATCGTCAAAATCGACGACGCCGTGCAGCCGCTTCGCGTCGGCATAACGATGGTAGAAAGCGCGCCCGGCTTCCAGTGCGCCGGCGAACAGGTCGGCATATTCGAACAGGACCGCTTTTTCGAGCAGGCCGTTGCTCCATTCGAACAGAGAGCCGGCAATGAAATCATAGTCCGGCAGCGCTTTCAGCAACCCTTTGGTTGGCTTGGGCGGTGCGCCGGTGGTCTTGGTGGCCCAGGCCAGATGAACATCGGCCAAGCCAACAGCGCGTTCCTGCGGATTGAGAGTCAGCCAGAGGCGGATCGCCAATTGCCGTTCCTGTTCCTTCTTGCCGCCCGATTCTGCCATCGCATCGCGTAACAGGGTGATCGAGCGGAGATCAATCGCTTCGTTGCTGCAGCGATCCGCCAGCCATGACTGTGCATCGCCGTCAATCGGCAGGCCGAGCAGCCCGCGGACAAAAGGCAATATGCCAGTAGCCAGCCCTTCCATCGCATCGGCCTTGGCCGCGCAGGCCATCAGAAATTGTTCGGTCGCCTCTTCGCCCATCCGGACGCTTAGACGCTGGATCGCCTCGATAATCTGCGGACGCCCGGCCTGTTCTTCTTCGAGCAGCAGATCGCCGAGAGCTTCGCGCGCCAAAATTTTCTGGTCGCGCGCCTCGATCGGCTTGAACATCGAGGCGATACCGGCCTCTTCCGGAAAGGAGGCGAGCAGCGACTGGCAAAAGCCATGGATCGTCATGATCCGCAACCCACCGCCCTGCGCATCGAGAACGCGGGCAAATAATGTCCGCGCGCGGTCTCTGGTTTCCGGTCCGGTCGATGCACCGATTGCGGCAAGATCACTGGCCAGTCTGGTGTCGTCCATCCGCACCCAGGCGGCTAGCTGCCGGTTGATCCGTTCCGCCATTTCCGCGGCCCCCGCCTTGGTGAAGGTCAGGCACAAGATATGCTCGGGATCGACTTTTTCCGTCAGCAGCAGGCGAAACACCCGCGCGGTCAGGACCTGGGTCTTGCCGGTACCGGCCGAGGCGCTGAGCCAGATATTGGTCTCCGGCTCGACCGCATCGATCTGCCGGTCCTTGAGCGGAAATATTTTTGGTTTGCCGCTACTCATGATCCGGGACCTCCGCCGGTGCACGACCATACCATTCCTCGAGCCGCATCAGCTGGTCATAATCGGCATAGCGGGCATATTCCGGATGCAGCTTGGCGGTCATCGGTTCCGAGCCCGAGAGATATAGATCGGCCGCCTCGTTGAACCGGGCGACGGCGTGGTCGACCATTGCATCGGCGGGAATGATATTGTCGCCGCGCCCCTTTGTCGGCGAGCGGATATAGCCGAAATCGTCGGTGCCGCCCTTTTTGGCCAGCGACCAATATTCGAAGGCAACCGCTTCGCCTTCGATATCCTTGAAGCCACCCAGTTCAGCGATGGCAGCGAGCAGGCCAAGCTGCAGATTATAGCCTTCAGCCACCGCCTTGTTGCTCGGCGCGCCGCCGGTCTTGTAATCGACGATAGCGAGACCGCCATCCGGCATCCGGTCAATCCGGTCGGCGATCCCGGACAGTTCGATACCGGCGATCTCGGCCTTGCCGTAAATTTCCGAGGCAAGCGGCTCACGGCCCGCCTTGCCGCTTTCAGCGAGCGTGTCCGCGATCCAGGCAAGCCCTTCGAGCAGACGCGGCGCCCACAGGCTGCGCATCAGCGGGTGGAGGCCGGGGTCATTGAGGAAGGCCTGTGCCCTCTCGCGCAACGCCGCAGGTGCGTAATTGTCCTGCTTGGCCCACTGTTCGAGAATATCGTGGATGATCGTCCCGCGCCAGGCGGCGCTCGGATCGGCGTCGATCATATCGAGCGAGGCAAAGCCCATGATCTTTTTCGCATAGAAAGAATAAGGATCGGCGATCAGGCTGTCGACCTGGGTCACAGAAATACGGATTTTGCGCTGTTCCGGGCTCGGCAAGGGAGCCGGGCGCGCATAAGGCGGGGCCTCCGCCTCCGGCTGGTCGATCGCCGACAACCACGCGCGGGCCTGCGAATGTTCTTTCAGATTGTCGCCGCACATGCCCTTCAGCCGGAGCAGGAAGCGCGAGGCAATCGCCGGGCCGGAATCATCCCGGTGCGCTCGGGACAGAATGACCTTCTTTGCTCCCATAGCGCCGACCAGATCGTGCGCGGACAGACCGATCTGCCGCTCCTGCGCCGGTAGGCCGAGCGACTTGCGGATCATTGGCGCTAGCCACGGATCGGGCGTGATCGCCTGCGGCCAGCTGCCCTCGTTGAGGCCGCAACAGATCACCAGCTCCGACTGCTGCAGACGCGCTTCCAGAAGACCGTAAAGCGCGATGCGTGGATGGCCACCATAAGGCGGGCGTACCGAGATTTCGGCCATCAGAGTCTCGAAATAGCCGGGCAGTTCATTCGCCTTGATGCGGATCGGGCCCATTTCAGCACGGATCTGCAGCTTCGCCAACAGATCGGCCAGTTCCCGGCCGCCCGGCCCCGCCCAGATCGCGCCATCGGTCAAAGTCTCGGCGAGTTGCCGCAGCTGGTCGAGAAGCTTCGGCCAGTCGAGCGGCGCTGCAAAAAGTGTCGCGATCGGCTCGAACATCGTGCGGGTCGATTGCCACCAAGGCGTGATTGCAGCGCGCAATTTCTTCGTCCGGTGATTCTCTGTCCTCAGCAGCGCGTCAATGCCCGCCAGCCCCGGTGCCGGGCGCGGGCCGCGGAGCAGCAGGTCGAGCTTGCGGACATGGTCCAACCATAAAAGCCGCCCTTCGCCGCGCTGCACCAGCGGATGTTTGAGCAAGGCGAGAAACTCTGCCGGCGGAAAGCCGTCGGCAACCGCCGCCAGCAGGTTGAGGAAAAACACGCCTTCCGGCAGCTTTGCCAGAGGCTGGCCGGCGGTATCGTCTACCTGGATGTCCCAGCGTTTCAAATGCGCCGAAATCCGCGTCGCCAGAGACCGGTCCGGCGTGACGATCGCAACGCGCTGATCCTTGTCTTCCAGCGCTTCTCGGGCGAGTAGCGCGACAATCTGGGCTTCCTCGGCGCTGTTGCGCGCCTCGACCGTCTGCACCCCGGCGAGGCTGCGTTCGCCGCTTTCCAGCGTCTGCCAGCGCACCGTAAGCCTCGGGATCGCGAAGGCATTGCTCAGCGCCCGGCTGCGCTTGGCCAGCGCGCCGCTTTCGCCGGTGCGCGGCCAGCGCAGGATTTCGCCGCGCGCGATCGACATGCGGTCGAGCAGCAACTTCATATGATATTGCGGATGGGTTTCCTGCGCGCGCGCCATATGGCCTGTTTCGGGATGGGGCTGGAACGGACCGAGCAAGTCCCATTCCTCGTCCGGCATGATCAGGTCGAGGTCGGGGAGGACCACCAACCCCTCGGGCATGAAGGATATGGTCTCGAGAAAGCGGGCAATGGCGGGCGCGGAGGTGGTGATGCCGGCCGCGACGACAAAATGGTCCGGTGGTGACGTCTTCCAGCTTTTGGCGATATGATCGAACAAGGCGTTGCGGCGGACCGCCTGATCCACCCGCTGCCATTTATCCAGCTGCTGCCGCCATTTCTCGGCGATGATCAGGAAGAAGCGGTAGGAATCCTCCCAGTGACTCGACAGATCCAGGCTCTCCGGCTCCGTCTTCATCAGGTCGGACAGCGAAATTTCCTCGACGTTCAACTGGTCGAGCGTGCTCGCGAACTCGCGCGCCAAGCGCAGCGCGTCTTTGGCCAATATCGCATCATCGCGCAGCCGGATTTCCTTCTGGATCAGTTGCGCCAGGGTGAGCACGCGATCCATCGGATCGACGGCCGCCGGAATGTCGAGCGCCAGTTCCCCGGAATCGAGCGCCACACCGATGGATTCATCAAGATCAAGATCGCCGATCACGGCCATTTGCGGCAACAACAGGCCGTTCTCGCTCAGCCGGACAAAGGCTTCCTGCAAGGCACGCTGGGCGCGGTTGTTGGGCAATATAACGAGGCCGCGGGACAGGCCAAAGGCGTCCTTGGCAAAGCGGTCGATCAGGCCCTGCGCCAGCGCATCGGCGAAGCCGCCGTGCGCGGCAATATTGTAGATCGATGGCCGCCGGCGGTCAGACATTCGCCAGCGCGGCTTCTGTCGGCGCTATCGCTTGCGGTGAGCCGACTTCAAACCATTGGCCTTCGTGCACCGCCCCAAACAGGCGCCCTTCGCCAATCGCCCGTTCCCAGAAGATATTGGTGGAAAATGCACCGGTCGGCGCGTCGCGCAACAGCCGTTTGGAAATCAGCTGGATGCCGGAATAGATCAGCGGTGCGGTTTGCCCCGGCAGCTTGCGCGATATCCGTTTTTCGCCGTCGAGATGGAAGTCGCCGTCGCCGTGATAATTGTGGGCGGTTTCCCTTGGTATCAACAGGAGCAGCGCGTCCATTCGCTCTTCATTCCATAGCTCTGATAACTGGTGCAAACTGTTTGTCGGCCCATCGGTCCAGAGATTGTCGCTGTTGATGCAGAAGAAAATATCTTCTGCGATCATTGGCTCGGCCAGCACTAGTCCGCCACCCGTTTCCAGCAGTTGCGCCCGCTCGTCAGACACCCGGATATCGATCGGATATGCCAGAGCCGCGAGATGCGCTTCCATCATGTCGGCGCAATAATGCACGTTGACCACAGCCTTGCCTATGCCCGCCTCGACCAGCTTCTCGAAACAATGGTCGATCATCGCCTTGCCAGCCACCTCAACCAAAGGCTTTGGACGATTATCGGTAAGCGGCCGCATGCGGGTACCCAGTCCGGCCGCCATGACCATCGCCGTTTCGATCTTGGTCATGAGGCGGCTTTCGTGACGGATATGGGGCGGTTGCGCACCTCATCCGGGATGTTATCGTCAAACCATCCGGCAACGGGTGCCAGCGCCGGATGACGCAAATCCTTCTCCAGCAAGCGCCACATTCTGGGCAGGAAATCGAGATAGCGTTCCTTGCCATCGCGCACACAAAGACGCGTGAAAATGCCGATGATCTTGGTGTTTCGCTGCGCGCCGAGAATGGCATAATGGCTGCGGAATATTTCGGCGGCCTTCTCGTCAAGATCGGCCAGATAATATGCGAGCATATTCTCTTCCAGATCGTCTGGCACATCGCGGCGGGCGTCCTGCAGCATCGACACCAAATCATAGGCCGGGTGGCCCATCAGTGCGTCCTGAAAGTCCAACAGGCCCATGCGGCCGTCGTCCAGCAGCATGATATTCTCGGCATGATAGTCGCGCATTACTGTCACCGGCGGATTTTGCGCCGCGATAACCGGGGCAAGAATTTGCCGCCAGATCGTTTCAAACCCCTCTGTGTCGACAACCAGTTCCTGCGCAGGACAATAATATTCGGTCAGCAAATTTGCTTCACGCAGATATTGCGCCTCGTCATAAGCCGGCAGCGCCGCCGCAGGTGCTTGGTGCAGATCCCTAAGCAGATCGATGACGCGACGGTAGATCGCGTCCTCGTCCTCCGGATGAACATCAAGATGCTCGCGCATCCGCTGGTCACCGAAATCCTCCAGCAGGACCAGTCCCTGCGTCAGGTCGCGAGCAAAAATCTCGGGTGCGGCAAAACCGGAACTGGTCAGATATTCGGCAATTGCGATAAACGGTTTCGGGTCTTCATGCGGCGGCGGCGCATCCATCAGGATCGCCTTCCGATGGCCATCCTGAACACGGAAATAGCGGCGGAACGACGCATCCCCCGCGACTGGAGAAATCCGGGCATTATTCCACCCGTTCTGCTTCAAAAATTCTGCCGCTGCTGCTGGCGGTTTCATGTCAGTGGCCATCGATCTTTCCAAGCGTCCCCGGCTGTCCAAGTCAACCGGCGATTGCCTTCGCCGGTTATTTCCAGTTCAATGTTGAGCGCATCCGTCCAGAAGCTGTCCGGCATCCGGTCGGGCCATTCGACGATCATGGCACCGTCGATCAGCGCGTCTTCCAGACCCAGTTCGGGAATTTCCTCGGCATCTTCGATCCGGTACAGATCGACATGCGCTACCGGGATTCGGGTTTCGGGCGGTTCATAGGGCTGGACAATCGCGAAGGTCGGACTCGGCACTTCCTCGCCAAATCCCAGCCCTTCCAAAATGCCTCTCGCTAATGTGGTCTTGCCCGCGCCCAGCGTGCCCCGCAGCGCGATCTTGTCTCCGGCTCGCAACAGAGCGCCCAATTTTCGTCCGACATCGAGAGTCGCCTGTTCATCAGCCAATATCATCATGATATCATTGCCGCGGCAGTTGCAGGGTGACCAGCGTGCCCTGCCCCGGTTCGGAGGTCAGAGTCAGGTCGCCGCCATGGGCGCGGACCAGCTGGCGCGCCAGAGGTAGCCCAAGGCCGCCCGATTTTTCATTGGCTTTCTGATCCCGCGATCGGGCGAAACTGTCGAATACCTTAGACTGGTCGCCGGCGGTCATGCCGGGGCCGTTGTCGGATATATGGATCAGGGCCTGCTTCACATTTCCCGATCCATGAATGAGCAGCCGCCCGCCTTCACCGGTATATTTGATCGCATTGTCGACGATTTGCGAAATCGCCTGGGTGAGCCGCTTCTTGTCGGCCATCGCCGAACCGAGCTTTTCGTCCAGCTGCAGCTCCACACCGATGGCCTTGGCAGAAGCATCGTCGGCGAAATGCCCCGCGACATCCTCGATCAGCTTCTTCAGATTGACCTTTTCCTTGGCGATCGGCAGCGCGCCGGCTTCGCTCTGGCTGAGGTCGAGAACATTTTCGATCTGGTTCCCCAGCCGTTTGACCGACTGCAGGATTGCGCGCACATATTCATGGCCCTGATCGGTCAGCGGTCCGGCAATGCCCTGATCCAGAAGTTCCGCAAAACCGCCGATGGAGGTGAGCGGCGTCCGGAACTCGTAACTCATGTTTGACAGGAAACTGCCCTTGATCGAATCCGCTTCGACCAGAGCCTCGTTGCGTTCGCGCAGCGCCTGCTCGATCCGGTAGCTGTCCGAAATATCGAGCATCGTGAACAATGCGTTCCCGTCGGGCAAGGGAATAGCGGCAAATTCGAACCGTCGTCCATCGGCAAAATTGAGCCGGCCGCCTTTCTGCTGGCGCTCGGTCGTTGCGCTGCGCACCATTTCGCGCACTTCCGAAATGCGGGCGGGATGTTTCAACTGCCCCGCCATTTTCTGCATCAGCGAATCCACGCGGGGATGCTTGCCGAGATCGGTTTCTTCGAGACCCCAGTTATTGGCAAACTGATGGTTCCAGATATTGAGCTTCCCGTCGGCGGCAAAAACCGCGAGCGATTCAAACAGATTGTCGAAAGTCGCGGTCCGGACCCTGAGCAGGGTATCGCGGGCGCTCGCCAGCTGGACCTGTTCGGTGCGGTCTTCGAAAATGACCAGCAGCCCGCCGTCCGGAGTCGGATTGGCCAGCACCCGGAGATGCGTCCCGTCGGCCAGCAGCCAATTTTCTTCCATCGCCTTGGCGGACTGGAACCAGCCGGTTCGCTCCTCGCGCCATTCCGGGAAATCACGAACCTCCGGAATGCGGTTCATTTCACGCATACGGTCCAGCACACGCGGGAATTCCGGGCGCTCCGCTATCCATTGCTGGCGCATGGAGAAAATCCGCTGGAACGGGAGATTGCAGAATTTCAGCGATTTGTCTGCGGCGAACTGGGCCACGCCGGCGGAAATCCTGTCGAGCATGTCGCGCTGTGATTCACCGAACCGCCGCTGCTCCCGCCGCGCATCGTCGAGTTCCTGGATATCGATGGCATAACCGGCAATGCCGGACTTGCCAAGCGGCACATCGACGACCTGGGTCATGCGCCGTTCGCCGCCTACCGTGGTCGCCACAACCCGTTCAAACGGCTCGCCTCTGTCTCTCGCCCTGGCAGCCGCATCAACCGGACTGAAGCCGTCGACCGGTTCGACCAGTTCGACGCCATTGGCGATCACCTGTTCGCCATTTTCGGCATCGACGGCGGCGACATAGGCGCTGTTGACCAAGGTCAGGCGCAGGTCGGGCGAGCGGTGCCACATCGGAACCGGCGCCGCCTCGATCAAGGCGGAAAGCGCATCAAAGGCAGCGCGCGCCGCTTCGTTTTCGTCGCGCAGCTTGGCGATCTCCCCTTCGCTGTCGGTCGCGTCGAAAATCCAGAGCAGCGCACTGCCATTGGGGGCGATTTTCTGATCGGCCAGTCCGCCGCGGATCAGCAGCGCCTTGTCCGAACCGCGCACTTTTATCGCGCGAACAAAGCTGCTTCCGGTTTTCTGGGCAAGATTGACATCCTGCATCAGCGCATCCAGATCCTGCCGGATCATGCCGCGCGATTCCTCGTATAATTCCGAGATATGCGCTGGCAGATGATCGAAGCCGAGCCAGTGCATCAGCCTTTGCGATGCCTCCAGCTTGCCGTCGGATCGCACCAGCAATGGCAAGGCCGGCGAAGTTTCCAGCAATCGCCCCAGCCGTCCGGATTGCCGGAGGGTGGATTCAGCCTTGTTCTTCATCGCCAGGCCGCTCCAGATGGCCCAGGCAGCCGCGCCCAGCCAGACAGCAAGTATGAGGCCCAGTATGACAGCCGTGAGATCAGGGACGTTGGACATTGACTAATCCGATTAGACGGATAGTTAACCTACGAAAACCCCTATTCTTTATGACTTGGAAATGCGCCGCAGACTAAGCTAATTGCGGTGTCGCATCAAAGCGGAGAACAGCCATGCCAATTGACGAAAGCCGGACCTTCAAACCGATCAATATCGCGTTGCTGACCGTTTCCGATACGCGCACGCCGAAAGAAGACACATCCGGGGACATATTGGCCGAGCGGATCGAGAAAAAGGGCCATATATTATTCTATCGCAACCTGCTGAGAGACGAAAAATCCATTCTTGTCGCGCAGCTCCACCAGTGGATTGACGACGAGCAAGTCGATGTCATCATCACCACCGGCGGCACCGGCCTGACCGGTCGCGATATCACGCCGGAAGCGCTGAATGCGGTCAAGGACAAGGACATTCCGGGCTTTGGCGAATTGTTCCGCTATCTGAGCATCGCCAAAATAGGCACGTCGACGGTGCAGTCCCGCGCGTGCGCCGTGGTTGCGCGCGGAACCTATATATTCGCCCTGCCGGGTTCCAATGGCGCGGTGAAAGACGGCTGGGACGGCATATTGGACACCCAGCTCGACAGCCGCCACCGGCCCTGCAATTTTGTCGAGCTTATTCCCAGATTGCTTGAAAGATAGCGATTAAATCCATTTGTTCTTACTATGTTCTCATAGTATGAAGAGCAGATGGTCGACAAGAGCACAGAATTTCATCTCACCCAGAAGGGCAGAGGCGCGCCGAGCAACGGGGTGTCGCAGCGATTCAATCTACAGGACCGGGAGATTGACGGCGACTGGCTGGACGAAAAGGAACAGATCGGAGACAGCGCCGCCAAACTGAGGACCGACGTCACCGTCGAATTTCCCAAATCGATCATCAATTACAACACATCGCCCGACCTGCCGTTTGACCGTTCGATCAACGCCTATCGCGGTTGCGAACATGGCTGCGTCTATTGCTTTGCCCGGCCTACCCACGCCTATCATGATCTGTCGCCCGGTCTTGATTTCGAGAGCAAGCTGTTCGCAAAACCCAATGCAGCCGAGCTCCTCCGTCAAACATTTGCCAAGCCCAATTATCAGCCGGCCAGTCTGGCTATCGGCACCAATACCGATCCGTACCAGCCGATCGAGAAACGCTACCGGATCACACGGCAGATATTGGAAGTGATGCTGGAAACGCTCCATCCGGTGGTTATCACCACCAAATCCAACCGGGTGATAGAGGATATCGATCTGCTGGTGCAACTGGCGGTTCAGCAGCTCACGGCGGTGACGATTTCGGTCACCACTCTCGACCCCGAGACTGCTCGCCTATTGGAGCCCCGGGCACCGGCACCCGCACGGCGGCTCGAAGCGGTGCGAAAACTCAGCGAAGCCGGCGTCTATGTGCACGTCAATATCGCGCCGGTCGTCCCGGGCATCACCGATCACGAGATTGAAGCGATTGTCGCTGCCGCCGCGGATTGCGGCGCTACCAGCATCTCCTTCATCCCCATGCGCCTGCCGCACGAAGTGGCGCCCCTGTTCGAACAATGGCTGGAAAGCCATTATCCGGAGCGCAAGTCAAAGGTGATGAGCATCGTCCGGCAGATTCGCGGCGGCAAGCGCAACGATCCCGACTTCCACAGCCGTATGCGTGGTCAGGGCCCGTGGGCGGACCTGATCCGCACCCGGATCGCCATTGCATCGCGCAAAGCCGGCCTGAACAAGGCCAAACTCAGGCTCAGAACCGATCTGTTCCGGCGCCCCATAGTCAAGGGCAGCCAGATGGAACTATTCTAGGCGTCCGCCAGACTCTTCAGCTTATAGTCCTTATATTCTTCCCGCAGCGACCGTTTCAGGATTTTTCCGGTGGCGGTGTGCGGCACCTCAGCGACGAATTTCACTTCATCGGGCAGCCACCATTTGGCGACCTTGTCACCGAGATATTCGATGACATCGGCTTCGGACACATCACTGCCCGGCTTGCGCACAACCAGCAGCAACGGCCGCTCGTCCCATTTCGGGTGATAGACGCCGACCGCCGCCGCTTCGGCAACTCCTGCACAGCCAACAGCGGCATTTTCCAGTTCGATCGAGCTTATCCATTCACCGCCCGACTTGATGACGTCTTTCGCGCGGTCGGTAATCTGCATCGTGCCGTCGGGATGCAGCACCGAGACATCGCCGGTGTCGAACCAACCGTCATCTTCCACGGCATCTTCATCTGCGCGATAATAGCGCTTGATGATCCAGGGCCCGCGGATTTCGAGCGTGCCGCTGGTTTTGCCGTCGCGGGGCGCAACATTGCCTTCTTCGTCAATCACGCGCAGCTCTACGCCAAAGGGCGGCCTGCCCTGCTTGCAGATGACATCGACCTGCTCGTCGAAGTTGAGTGCATCCCAATTGGCCGGAAGCGAACCGGCGGTGCCGATCGGAGAGGTCTCGGTCATGCCCCACGCGTGGGCGACACGAATACCGTTTTTCATCAGGCGCTCGATCATTGACCGTGGGCAGGCAGAACCGCCGATCACAACAACCCCGAGTTTCCCGTAATCGCCGCCGTTTTCATCCATATCGGCGAACATCGACAGCCAGACCGTCGGTACGCCAGCGCTATGGGTGACGCCTTCCTCGCGGATCAGTTTCCACAAGACATGGGCTTCATTGCTGGCAGAAAAGACCATTTTCGCGCCTACCGCGGCGCAGGCAAAAGGCAATCCCCATGCGTTGGCATGGAACATCGGAACCACCGGCAGCATCACCGAACGGGTCGCCAGACCCATGACATCCGGCTGCACCTCGGTGATCGCGTGCAGGACGTTGGAGCGATGCTCGTAGAGAACGCCTTTGGGATTACCGGTGGTGCCGCTGGTATAGCAAAGCCCGCACGGGTCATTTTCATCGACATCGACCCAGTCAAAATTCCCGTCTTCGGCATCGACAAGCTCGCGAAAAGTCGGATAGTCGCCTTTTTCGCCGTCAAACTGGATATAATGTTCAACCGTTTTCAGCTGCGGCTTGAGCATTTCGACGATTGGCGCAAACATCTTGTCAAACAGCAGCACGCGGTCTTCCGCATGGTTGATGATATAGACCAGCTGCTCCTCGAACAGGCGCGGATTAACCGTATGGAGGATACCGCCGATACCGGCCGAGCCGTACCAGCTGACCAGATGATGGGCATGGTTCATGGCGATCGTGGCGATGCGGTCGCCCTTGTTCATTCCAAGCCGCTGCAAGGCTTGAGAGAATTTGCGGGATTCCAGCCCGATTTCGGCCCAGTTGCTGCGTGTGACATTGCCGTCCGCCCAATAGCTGACAATCTCGCGGTCGCCATGCTCTCTTGCGGCATGATCGATCAAATTGGTGATCTTGAGCGAACTCGCTTGCATTGCACCGGCCATATTTACTCTCCACATTATTTATATTTGGCCGGTTTCTGGTATGTTTAGGCCTAGCTGACAAGCCTTAATTTGGGTTTTGCTACCCGCATCGGTCGAGCCGGGCCCAAGCGGACGTTGGCAAGACCCTGAACCCGCTCCAGCATCTCCACCGTTTCGGCATCGAGACGGAAGGAGCGCCCCAGACAGACTTTGACCAGATCGCAGTCGGGCCCGGCCATAGTAGCCACGATTTCGCTCTGACCGCCGAGCAATGGCGCCACCAGATTGGTCAGTTCATGCAATCCGGCGATATCATGAACTTCAAGCTCCATGCGGGTCCGGGTGGTTTTTTCCAGCCCGTCGAGCGGTTGAACCGTCCGGATCGCAACACGCGGATTTTCATCTTCCGACTGCTGGTCCAGTTCGACCTTGAGCAGCGCACAGCGCCCCTGTTGCGCGAGCTCTTCCAGAATCTTGCACTGGTCCTCGTCAAAGCAACTGGCGGAAAACTGACCGCTGCTGTCGGACAGGTCGGAAAGCGCGAATCTTTTGCCCCGGCGGCTGTCGCGCCAGCGCACTTTTTCGATCAGAGCGGACATGACCGCAGGCTTGCGAATCCCTTCGCCAATCGGGTCTCCGCTGCACAGGCTGGCATAAGTCTGGGCGCCCAGCGATGCGGCAACTGCCTGGAACTGGGACACCGGATGCGAGGAGAAATAGAAGCCGAAGGCGTCGCGCTCATGGATCATGATCTCGTTCAGCGACCAGTTGCTGTTCTCCGGCAACCGGATCGCCTGCATTTCACCGCCGGCACTGCCCTCGCCGAAGAGACCGCCCTGCCCGCTTTCGCGCGCGTCGGCGGCACTGTTCGCGACCGACAATATCATGTCCGCGCCGTCATAGATTGCGGCACGATTTGGTTCCAGATCGTCAAAGGCTCCGGCCGAAGCGAGGCTTTCCAGCTGGCGCTTGTTGAGGCCGTGCGGGTCGATCCGGTTGGCGAAATCCTCGATCGACGAGAACGGACCATCCTGGGCGCGTTCGATGACCAGCGACTGCATCGCCTTCTCGCCGACATTTTTCAGACCGGCCAGCGCATAGCGGACGGCCAGCAGAGATTCCGGCTGCTCCTCGACAGAAAAATTGGGACGGCTTTTGTTGATCGCGGGGCCCAATACGGTGACGCCCAGCCGCTTCATATCATCGACAAAAATGCTGAGCTTGTCGGACTGGTGCATGTCAAAACACATTGATGCCGCGTAAAATTCATGCGGATGGTGCGCCTTCAGCCAGGCGGTCTGATAGGCAAGCAACGCGTAAGCAGCGGCGTGGCTTTTGTTGAAACCATAGCCGGCAAATTTGTCGATTAAGTCGAACAGCTCGTTGGCCTGATCGCTGTTCAAACCGTTTTCCGCGGCGCCCGTCACGAATCTCTTTCGCTGGACATCCATCTCCGCCTGGATTTTCTTACCCATGGCGCGGCGCAGCAAATCTGCTTCACCGAGTGAATAGCCGGCGATGATCTGCGCCGCCTGCATCACCTGTTCCTGATAGACAAAAATCCCGTAGGTTTCCTTGAGGATGTCTTGCAGCAAGGGATGCGGATAGGCGATTTCGACGCGGTCGTTTTTGCGATCACCGAACAGAGGGATATTGTCCATCGGACCTGGGCGATAGAGTGACACCAGTGCGATAATATCACCGAAATTGGTCGGTTTCACCGCAGCCAGCGTCCGCCGCATGCCTTCAGATTCGAGCTGGAACACACCAACGGTATCGCCGCGCTGGAGCAATTCGAAAACCTTTTCATCTTCCCAACTAAGACTATCCAGATCGACTTCGACGCCGCGTTCAGCGAGCAGCTGGACGCCCTTTTTCAGTACAGAGAGAGTCTTCAGGCCCAAAAAGTCGAACTTCACCAGCCCGGCTTTTTCGACAAATTTCATGTCGAACTGGGTCACCGGCAAGTCCGAGCGTGGGTCGCGGTAGAGCGGCACCAGCTGGTCCAGCGGGCGATCGCCGATCACCACGCCGGCAGCATGAGTCGAGCTGTGCCGCGGCAGGCCTTCGAGCTTCATGGCCAGATCGAACAGTCGTTTCACGTCCGCCTGCTTATATTCCTGTGCCAGTTCCGTAATGCCGTTGAGCGAACGCTTCAAATCCCAGGGGTCGGTGGGATGATTGGGGATCAATTTGGTCAAGCGGTCGACTTGCCCGTAAGGCATTTGCAACACGCGGCCAACGTCGCGCAGCACGGCACGCGCCTTCAACTTCCCGAAGGTGATGATCTGGGCAACCTGCCGGTCGCCGTATTTTTCCTGCACGTAGCGAATGACCTCGCCGCGCCGGGTTTCACAGAAATCGATATCGAAATCCGGCATCGAAACACGTTCCGGATTGAGGAAACGTTCGAACAGCAGGCCGAGCTTGATCGGATCAAGATCGGTGATCGTCAACGCCCATGCGACAACCGAGCCAGCGCCCGAACCACGACCCGGTCCGACCGGAATATCCTGATCCTTTGCCCATTTGATAAAGTCGGCAACGATCAGGAAATAGCCGGGGAATCCCATGCTGACGATGACATCCAGTTCGAAAGCCAGCCGGTCGAAATAGATTTTCCGTTCTGCCTCGTCCGACAGTTCCAGAAGTTCCAGCCGTCTTTCGAGCCCTGCGGTGGCGTCGCGGCGCAATTGCTCGATTTCACCCGCGAGATCTCCGGCCAGACTGGGCAGGATCGGATCTCTTTTCGGCGGTGAAAATGCGCATCTTTGCGCTATCACCAATGTGTTCTGCAGCGCTTCCGGTATATCCGAAAACAGATCTTCCATCACCAGCGCGCTTTTCATCCACAGATGTTTGGACGGCTTTTCGCGCTCGTTATTCTCGACATAGGCCGATTGCGCGATACATTTCATCGCATCATGCGCTTCGTGGAAATCGGGTTCGGAGAAGCAGCTCGGATTGGTTGCCACCAGCGGGATATCCCTGTCCATCGCCAGAGCAATCAGACCGGATTCCGCCGCCATTTCGACCGGATCCTCGCGGCGGGACAATTCGATATAGAGCCGTCCGGGGAAATATTGCTGCAGCAGGGACAGATAGGCCTCGGCTTCCGATTGCTGCTCTTCGGCGATCAATCGGGCCAGCGCACCCTCGCCGCCCCCGGTCAAGGCGATCAGACCTTCGCTGTGCTTGCCCAGCATATCCATTGCGACATGGGCGTCGAGCTCGCTTGGACGGTCGAGATGGGAAGCGGAGACCAGCTTGCAGAGATTTTCATACCCGTCGGCGTCCTGGGCGTAGAGCGCGACCCAATCCAGTACCGGCTTGGTCGGATCGGCACCGCCCGGTCGCGCAACCCTCAGGAAGCAACCGGTGATCGGCTGTACGCCCTGGGCACGGCAACCGTCATCGAAAGCCATGGAAGCGAAGAGGCCAATCCGGTCGCACAGCGCAACCGCCGGAAAACCTCGCTCTTTTGCCGCAACACCAACGGCTGCCGGCTCCATCGCTCCGTCCAGGATGGTGTAAGCGGAAAAGGTACGGAGATGGACGAAAGGGACTTGGGCCATATTGTCAGACTAGCGGGGCAATCTGGTCTTGCATATGCCGACGATCATCGTGTCCGAAACTATCGACCATTTGTCCACAGCATATTTGCCGGATGGTAGCGCATGATCCTGACCAGAACGAAATTTTGCCCCTGAACACACTGCCTATAGCAGCGCTTCAATCTCGTTTTTGAGCTGCTCCGGCTTCACAGCGGGGCCGAAACGGCCGACAACATTGCCTTCGCGGTCGACCAGGAATTTGGTGAAATTCCACTTGATCCGGGAACCGAGAAGTCCGGATTTTTCTGATTTCAGATATTTCCAGAGCGGGTCTGCATCATTGCCGTTGACGTCAATCTTGCCCATCAGCGGAAAGCTCACATCATAGTTTAGCGAGCAGAAATTCTTGATTTCGTCGGCATCGCCCGGTTCCTGATTGCCGAACTGGTTGCAGGGGAAGGCCAGAATTTCGAGGCCCTTGTCCCCATATTCCTGGTGCAGCTTTTCGAGTCCCTCATATTGCGGTGTGAACCCGCATTTCGAGGCGGTATTGACGATCAACAACACCTTGCCCTTATGGGCGGACAAGTCCTCCATCGAACCATCCGCCTGCTTCACCTGAAATTCCGTAACCTTCATATGCGCCCCGCATTGTTTGTTTTTTTAGTTTTTCTTACCCCACAGATTGATACTCGCACGAGAAAAGTCAAAGCCATTCTCGATTCGAACTGAAAAGCCTAGGTTAAAACACCCTCATGAAGGCGGACAACCCGGTCCATTTTGGCAGCCATGCGTTCATTATGAGTCGCGATCAGGGCGGCGCTGCCTTCCTGCCGTACCAGACCGATAAATTCGGAGAGAACCAGATCCGCGGTCGCTTCGTCAAGATTACCGGTCGGCTCATCGGCCAGCACCAGTTTCGGCGCATTGGCCAGCGCGCGGGCGACAGCAACCCGCTGTTGCTCCCCGCCGGACAATTTGCTCGGATTATGATCCAGTCGCGCACCAAGCCCCAGGCTGCGCAACAATGTTTCCGCTCTTTCTTCTGCGGCCTTCTGGCTCACACCAGCAATCAGCTGCGGCATCACCACATTTTCCAGCGCAGTAAAGTCGGGCAGCAGATGGTGGAACTGATAGACGAAACCGAGCAGATCGCGCCGGATCCGCGTATGACCGCTGGCTGGCATATGTGCGGTTTCTTCGCCGGCCAGCTTGATCGATCCTTCAAACCCGCCCTCGAGCAATCCGACCGCCTGCAGCAGCGTCGACTTGCCCGAGCCGGACGGACCGACAAGCGCGACGATTTCATTGGCATGAATGTCGAGATTGACGCCGCGAAGCACCTCGATCTTGACATCTCCCTGCACGAAACTGCGCTTCACATCGCGCAATTCGACGGTTTTCTCGATTTTTCTATCACTCATAGCGAAGCACCTGCACCGGGTCGGTACTGGCCGCCTTATAGGCGGGGTAGAGCGTCGCCAGGAAGCTGAACAACAGCGCCAGCCCGGCAATACCGACCACTTCCATCGGATCGGTGCGCGCTGGGAGTTCAGTCAAAAAGCGGATCGAGGGATCCCACAGATTCTGTCCGGTGATGATCTGGACAAAATTGATCACATTCTGGCGGAAATAGATCGCGATCAGGCCGAGGATTATGCCCGCGGCTATGCCAAGCGTGCCGATAGCCGTCCCGACAGTGACGAAAATCCGCACCAGCGAGGCACGCGAGGCACCCATGGTGCGCAGGATCGCGATGTCCCTGGTCTTGGCTCGCACCAGCATGATCAGCGACGACAATATATTGAAGACAGCAACGAGGATGATGATCGACAGTATCACGAACATCACCACCCGCTCGACTTGCAGCGTTTCGAACAGCGATGCGTTCATGGTCTGCCAGTCTGTGATGACCCCGCGATCGGCCACCTTGGGCACCAGGGGTGCGATTATCTTGCCGACATTGTCGGCGTCATCGGTCTTTATCTCGATCATCCCGATCTGGTCGCCGAGCAGCAGCAAGGTCTGCGCGTCCTCCATCGGCATGATTACAAAAGCCTTGTCATAATCATAGACACCGACTTCAAATATCGCGGCGACATCATAGGCAATTTCGCGCGGCACCGTTCCGAACGGCGTTGAACGCCCTTGCGGATTGATGATGGTAATCCGGCTCCCGACCTGCGCGCCCAAAGTCGTTGCCAGCCGGCTTCCGATGCCGACCCGCCCTGATCCTGCCTCGAGACGCGCCAGATCACCGGCGACAGTTTTTCCGTCGAGGGTTTCATTGTTCAATATGTCGGGAACCAGCATCCCCCGCACCAGAACGGCCTCGACCCGTCCATTGAACGTGGTCAGCAAGGGTTGTTCTATCAAAGGTGATGCGGAGACGACACCCTTGGTTTCGCGAGTTTCCTCGAGCAATTCGCGCCAGTCCGGCAGACGGCCACCATAGCCCTGGATCACGGCATGGCCATTCAGGCCAACGATTTTGTCGAACAGTTCCGCGCGAAAACCGTTCATAACGCTCATCACCACAATCAGCGCGGCAACGCCGAGCATGACCGCGACCAGACTGATACTGGCAACGAGGAAGATAAACCCCTCCCCTTTGCCGGGTAACAGATAGCGTTTTGCGATGACCCATTCATAACGGGATAGGAGCATGACTTGCGACGACTTCCTTGGATCAGGTTTCCCTGCCTTTACGTTCGCTGGTCGGGGCAAGCAAGTGGCATGGTGGTAAATCTGCTGTTGCCGATATGCCACAAGCCGTGACCAATCTTCCCAAACGCCCAAATTTGTCATGACAAATTTATGTCAGTCGATCACACATGGTTACAGAATCAAACATCTCGATTAACGGGTCATGGTTCAGGGATCCCTTCCGGTTCCGCCAAATGTTGGGGGACAAGCGGCGTTGAATAGGACGGGAAAACAGGGGACGAATTAATTCGTCACCATTTTCGCCCGGGTGCTCATTGGCATCCGGGCGTTTTTTTTGCGCAATAAATTTTCTAAACCGTTGGCAATCGGCCTTTTTCTTCCTCTTGAAATCCAGCAAACCAATCATATCTTTATGGGTGTGGAACGCCAATCCGGGTTTCACAACAGCGAACCGGATGCCGCATTTGCGGGTCCAGATTTACATTGCTCAATTGCAGAGGATATAGATATGAATCGTTTTGACTTTACCCCATACCGCCGCTCAACCGTAGGTTTTGACCGGCTGTTCGACCTTCTTGAAAATAATGCCCGCGCGCAGCAATCCGAGAATTACCCGCCGTTCAACATCGAACGCAGTGGCGAAGATCAGTATCGGATCACGCTAGCCGTCGCCGGTTTCAAGGATGAAGAAATCGAAATCACCGCCCAGCAGAACCTGCTGCTCGTCGCCGGCAACAAGAAAGCCGACGATCATGAAGGCAAGCAGTTCCTGCACATGGGCATCGCCAACCGCAACTTCGAACGGCGCTTCGAACTTGCCGATTTCGTCCGCGTCGAGAATGCCGAACTGGCCGATGGCCTGCTGGAAATCGACCTGGTCCGGGAAATTCCCGAAGCGATGCGGCCGCAGACGATCGCCATCAACAAAGGCGACAATGTCACCAAGATTGCGGACAAGCGCAAAAAGAAAGCAGACAAAGCCGCTTAAGCGCGTCTTTTAACCGAAAGCCAGAGGCAGCCAGAGCAATCTGGCTGCCTTTTTTATCAATGGTAGAATAAAATGGGGCAGCCGGATGAGGATCCGACTGCCCCTGACACCCGCTTGGTGTCACTCTCGACGATAATTAGCCCGGGTCGCAAAAGGCCAATTTTCGTCAAGAATCTGCTTCGGCAATATGGGAAAGCATCGCATGGTCCAATATCCGGACCTTTCCGCTCTCCACTGCCACAATCTCGCTTTCCGACCAGGCAGAAAGCTGCCGATTAATATGTTCGCGCGACATGCCGGCAAAGTTGCCGAGTTCGCTCTGGCTCAGGTCCAGCTTCAGTCGCCCTTCTTCTGCACCGACCACGGATAGTCTCAACAGATAGCGCGCCAGTCGCGGACCAGAAGTATAGGCACGATCGCCTTCGATCATGCTGTTGGCCATCCGGATTCGCTTGGCCATGACCTTCAAAAGCCGCAGCGCCATATTCTTGTGCCTGGCTAGGATATCTTCAAAAGCTTCGCGCGTTATCGAAAGCGCCGATGTCGGTTCGATCGCGGTTACACTGGCCGTCCGTTCGCCACCATCCAGCAGCGCGATTTCACCAAGGACCTGCCCGGCTTCCGCATAATCGAGAACGACTTCATAACCATTGCTGGCGATCATGCTGGTGCGCGCATTGCCTGACAATAATATCAGCAGCGAGTTTCCAGGATCACCTTGCATGATCAGTTCGTCCCCTTTTTTATATTGCACGAAATGTCCACGCAATATCAAGTCGGCCAGTTCAGCTTCGTCGCAATCGGCAAACAGGCTGTGCTCCGCCAATATATTTGCCAGTTCTTCGGCTTTCACTGCACCCATCCCTTGACCCTGTCTGGAAGTTTTTACTAACTTCCTTATGCTTTATTCATGTGACAATAGTCACATCCTGTAAAATATATTGGACAGATTCGACATATGTCGGAATCTAGCGATAACAATCGATTTCGGCGCCTAGACGAGCCTGCTTTGTTGCAGTGCTGCCGCGATGAAAGAGGCAAAAAGCGGATGCGGATCAAACGGTTTGCTTTTGAGCTCCGGATGGAACTGGACGCCGACAAACCAGCTGTGATCAGGCCGTTCGACGGTTTCAGGAAGCTCGCCATCGGGTGACATGCCGGAGAAGATCAGGCCGGTTTGTTCCAGCCGTTCGACATAGCCCTTGTTCACCTCATAGCGGTGGCGATGGCGTTCACTGATTTCGCGAGTGCCATAAATTTCGCTGATTTTTGACCCTTGCTGCAGCACCGCATCATAAGCGCCGAGTCGCATCGTACCGCCCAGATCGCCGCCAGCTTCGCGCTTTTGCAGACCTTCTTCGGTCATCCATTCGGTGATCAGGCCGACAACCGGCTCTTCGGTTTCACCAAATTCGGTGGTTGATGCCGTGTCGATGCCAGCCAGATTGCGGGCCGCTTCGACGCAGGCCATTTGCATGCCAAGACAGATCCCGAAGAACGGGATATCATTCTCGCGGGCAAATTTGACCGACCCGATCTTGCCTTCGCTGCCGCGTTCACCAAAACCGCCGGGGACCAGAATCGCGTGAAGCGGTTCCAGTTTTGCAGCGAGATCCTCTTCATTTTCAAACAGTTCCGCATCAAGCCAGCGAACCTGAACCTTGACCCGATTGGCCAGGCCGCCATGGAATAATGCTTCCTGAAGCGACTTATAGGCATCCTGCAGACCGACATATTTGCCGACCACACCGACAATGACTTCGCCTTCGGGATGCTCGATCCGTTCCATGACGTCATACCAGCGTGACAGGTCGGGTTCCGGCGCGTCGTCAATGGAAAAGGCGCGCAGCACCTCCCGGTCCAGACCTTCCTTATGATATTGCAGCGGCACGTTATAGATATTGCTCGCGTCCAGCGCCGGGATCACCGATTCTTTGCGGACGTTACAGAATTGGGCGATTTTGGCCCGTTCGCTCTCGGGTAACGCATGTTCGCAGCGGCAGAGCAAGATGTCCGGCTGGATGCCCAGTGAGGTCAATTCCCGGACGCTGTGTTGGGTCGGTTTGGTTTTCAATTCACCGGCAGCGGCAATATAAGGCACGAGAGTGACATGGACGGAAATCGCATTGTCCCGGCCTACCTTGTTGCGCAACTGCCGAATCGCTTCGATGAATGGCAGGCTTTCAATATCGCCCACAGTCCCGCCGATTTCGCACAAGACGAAATCGATGCCGTCGAGCTTGTCTTCAGCAAATTCCTGAATCGCGTCGGTGACATGCGGAATGACTTGTACGGTCGCACCAAGATAGTCGCCGCGGCGCTCCTTGGTGATGATCGACTGATAGATTCGACCCGATGTGACATTGTCGGATTGCAGCGACGGAACGCCGGTAAAGCGCTCATAGTGGCCAAGATCGAGGTCGGTCTCTGCACCGTCATCGGTAACATAGACTTCGCCATGCTGATAAGGCGACATCGTGCCTGGATCAAC
>TARA_R110001606_G_scaffold93144_5_pt1 | contig 24078 bp, 21 predicted proteins | sample TARA_R110001606 | Tara Oceans TARA_R110001606 (sample SAMEA4398315) | marine metagenome | biome: Polar Biome; feature: [SRF] surface water layer (ENVO:00010504); material: water (ENVO:00002006), including particulate matter (ENVO:01000060) such as... | depth 5 m
GTTTAATCAACTGTAAAGTTTTCTTCTAAGAAATAATTTGCCCTTAATTCTGCTTGATTTATTTCTTTATGATACAAAATAATTTCTGGAAGTTGCCTTTTTAGATAATTACCGGTGTCCCATTTGTTGTTTTTGTTTTCGTCAATAATAACTCTAATGGTATATTTTTTAGGTTCTAATAAATCAAAAACAATAGTTTCTTTTGTTGCTATAAAATTACGTTGTACAACTTTAAAATCTTTAGTGCCAGTGAGCAGTTCTATAATTAAATTTTTAGAATTTGCGTTGTTTACATTTAATGTAATTCTGCCGTAATCTTCTACTTCTTTGGTTTCAAATTTATAGATTAAGGTGTCGTTTTTAATAGAAAAAACATCGTTAAAAGCATCAGGAAAAGCGGTGAGTTTGTATTTTTGTTTCGGTTCTTTTTTAAAAAGTATACCTACTAAGTTTTCTTTATCAGAAAGTAGCGTCGTAAATTTTACGGCAATTGTGTCTTTGTCAAAAAGGGTAATTTTACTGGTATCAATTTTTACAATTGGGTTGTTACTTTTTAAAAATAAAGTATCTCTAAAATGTAAAATAGAACTTACGGTAGATTTTATATCTAAAGAATCTATTTTGTTCTTTCGCAATCTTACGGTTAATGTATCAGAAAAATTGTTGTTTTTTACTTCAAAATTTAAAGAATCTGCTTCAAAAGGAGTAAACCAATAGTTTAAGGTGTCTTTGCCAACTTCAAATTTTGAAACACTTTTAAAATCATCCGGAACTTTAGAAAGTACTTTTATTTGCATGTTTTTTGCATCACCTACAAACCCAAATTCTAATTTTCCTTTCGTAATTTCTTTTCCTCTACTAAATTTATAAGGTTGCTCTTCTTTAAATAAAATAATTGGTTTTTTAATAATGCTGTCTCTAGGAAATTGAATGGTATCAGTAATAAAACCTACTTTTTCTGTAACCGGATTAAAAATATAATCGCTTACAGATTCTTGCAAAGCCATCATTAAATAGTTTCCTTTTCTAAGGTTTGTGAATTTAAAAACGGTGGTATCTAAAGTGCTTGTAATATAATTTGGTTTCTTTTTGTAAACAATAGAATCGTTAAAAGTACTGTCTATTCTATACAGTAAAACATTTATTTTTGTAGGTGTTTCTATAAGTTTAGCATCTTTTATGCTACCAGATGTTGTTAACGAATCTATATAAGTTCCTGTAGAAAACACATATTTAAAATTTTCTAATTTATTACCTTCATTATTGTCCTGAACGGCGTTTCCAAAATTAATGATATACGTGGTGTTTGGTTGTAAAGTGTCTAAAATTTTAATTTTTAAGAATTCACTTGGCGAACCTTGAGGAGAAATTAATGGCGGATTTTTCATTGGCGGTGAAATGACCAACTGACTGTTTAAATCTTTTAATGTAATGTATTCATTAAAGTTGATTTTAATTTCTTTTTTATCAAATTTTGTGGTTTCATAAGGCGGAATTGCAGTTACAAATAAAGGTGCTTTTTCGTCTTTTGGACCACCTTCTGGTCTGCCTGTTCTAGCACAATTAGTGATAAAAACAAGTAAGACAACTAAAAAAAGAAATCGATAAGCTATTTTCACAAAAATAAATTTATACAAATTAACAATAATTTTTGAACATAAAATCATAAAACTTACTCTGTATACGCTATTGTTAAAATACTTATGGTGCAATTTTTAGATTTTAGAAACTCTTTTGCACAAGCTTCTAAAGTGGCGCCAGTAGTAATAACATCATCAATTAATAAAATGTTTTTGTGATCAAAAAATGATGGATCGGTTAAAAGAAACTTTGTGTCAATATTATTAAAACGCTCAAAACGCGCTTTAAAAGTTTGTGTTTTGGTTGATGAAATTCTGATTAAACTATTTTCTAAATAAGTAATATTTAAGTGCTTGCCTACTGTTTGACCAAATTTTGTAACCTGATTATAGCCTCTTTCTCTTAATTTCTTTGGATGTAAAGGCACAGGAATTATGTAATCGATAGCACTAAATTCTTTATTTTCTTTTAAAATCTCTCCTAACCAATTGCCAAAAAGGACACCAATTTCTTCATTTCCTTTGTATTTTAAATCGTGAATTAGTTTTTGAGTATTTCCTTTTTTTCTGTAAAACAATAAAGAAAATGCCTTTTCTATGATTATTCTGCCATAAAAAGCTTGTGTAGCCTTGTTATTTTTATAATCTATAAAATTGGTTAATGGTAAGTCATGTCTACAAAGTGTGCAAATAGTAACTTCGTTTTCTACCAGTTTATCTTCACAAACAGTGCATAATTTAGGATAAAAAATATGGAATAAGTCTTTTAAAAGTCTCATCTTTACGAAACAATTTTTTAGTAATATAGTTATTAAATAAGAGAAAACAATTGTCGAGCAGGATAAAATTTTTAAAAGAAGCCGTAAAAAATATTAAAACATTGGGCACAGTTACGCCAAGTTCTAGGTTTTTGTCCAAGAGAATGTTAAGGGAAATTAAGTTTTCAAATGCTGATGTTATTGTAGAATTAGGTCCTGGAAGTGGCGCAATTACAAAATATATTTTAGAGAATTTATCGCCAAATTCAATTTTAATTTGTTTTGAAATTAATGATAATTTTTATCAGCAATTACAAGAATTACAAAATCCGCAATTAATTATTTTAAAAGCATCCGCAGAAAAAATTGTTGATGAATTAAAGAAACTACAAATTGACCGTGTAAATTATATTATTTCTAGTTTACCTCTTGCAATTATTCCGGATAAAATTTCTAACGAAATATTAATAAAATCGTTCGAAGTTTTGAGCGAAAATGGCAGTTTTATTCAATATCAGTACAGTTTAAGCTATTTTAAAAAATTAAAAAATGTTTTTAAGGAGTCTATTTCATTAGAATTTGAGCCTTTAAATATTCCTCCAGCATTTATTTATCGCTGTAAAAAAGTCGTTTAAATTTTCCTTGAAAATTTTCACTAAACGTGTATCTTTGCGCTCATTATGGCAAAACAAGAAGATCAATTTAAAAAAGTTTTATCGCACGCAAAAGAATACGGGTATGTATTTCAATCATCTGAAATTTATGATGGATTAAGTGCGGTTTACGACTACGCTCAAAATGGAGTTGAGCTAAAGAAAAATATTAGAGATTACTGGTGGAAAGCAATGGTGCAAATGCACGAAAACATTGTGGGTATTGATGCTGCAATTTTAATGCATCCTACAACTTGGAAAGCGTCTGGTCACGTAGATGCTTTTAACGACCCTTTAATTGATAACAAAGATTCTAAAAAACGTTACAGAGCCGATGTTTTAATAGAAGATTACTGCGCTAAAATAGAAGGCAAAATAAATAAAGAAGTAGACAAAGCAGCAAAACGTTTTGGAGATGCTTTTAATAAAGAAGAATTTTTAGCTACAAATACTCGAGTTGTTGGTTATCAAGAACAAATAAATACCATTTTAGCAAGAATGGGCAAATCTTTAGGAGATGAAGATTTGGCAGATGTAAAAGCTTTAATTGAAGAATTAGAAATTGCAGATCCTTTAACGGGTTCTAGAAACTGGACAGAAGTTAAACAATTTAACTTAATGTTTGGTACTCAAATTGGTGCATCTGCAGAAAATTCTACACAAGTTTATTTAAGACCAGAAACAGCGCAAGGTATTTTTGTAAACTTTTTAAATGTTCAGAAAACAGGCCGAATGAAAATTCCTTTCGGAATTGCACAAACAGGTAAAGCTTTTAGAAATGAAATTGTTGCAAGACAATTTATTTTTAGAATGCGTGAGTTTGAACAGATGGAAATGCAATTTTTTGTAAAACCAGGAACGCAAAAAGAATGGTACGAACAGTGGAAAGAAACACGTTTAAAATGGCATTTATCTTTAGGGATGGGAGCAGAAAATTATCGTTTTCATGATCATGATAAACTTGCGCATTATGCAGATGCAGCTGCAGATATCGAATTTAATTTTCCATTCGGATTTAAAGAATTAGAAGGAATTCACTCGCGTACAGATTTCGATTTAAAAGCACATGAACAATATTCTGGTAAGAAATTACAGTATTTTGATCATGAAGAAAATAAAAATTATGTACCTTATGTTGTAGAAACTTCTATTGGTTTAGATAGAATGTTTTTAGCTGTTTTTTCTAATTCTTTAGTAGAAGAAGAGCTAGAAAACGGTTCTACTCGTACGGTTTTAAAATTACCATCAGTTTTAGCACCTTTTAAAGCAGCTATTTTACCTTTGGTTAAAAAGGATGGTTTACCAGAAATAGCTCGTGAAATTGTTGAAGATTTAAAATGGGATTTTAATGTAGATTATGATGAAAAAGATGCAGTAGGTAGACGCTATAGAAGACAAGATGCTAACGGAACACCTTTTTGTATCACGGTTGATCATGATACTTTAGTAGATAAATCTGTTACGATTAGATACAGAGATACGATGGAACAAAAACGTGTTGCAATTGCAGATTTAAAAGAAATTATTAAAGCAGAAGTTGCTGTTAAAACTTGGTTACAGAAAATGTAATTTTAGCGCTATAGAACTTGTTTCTAAATTATTATAAACAAAGCCTCATCAATTTTTGATGAGGCTTTGTTGTTTATTTTTTACTTTTAATTGCACAAGTGCTTATGCCAAAAGGTAAATAAAGCGGACAAAAACTTATAAAGCTTGTAGCGACAAAAATGGCTGCTAAAATTAAAAGAATAATGCCTAAGGTGCCAGTTATTACATTTGTGTAAAATAAAAAGCCAATAACAACTGCAATAAGAATTCTTACAATCTTATCCGTTGATCCCATATTTTTTTTCATGATTTCAAAATTTAATAATACATACTAAAGTTAATAAAAAAAACCTAAAAGACTCACTTTTAGGTTTTAAAATATATTCTGTGTTGTAAATTAAGTTATAACCTCCAACCTACATTTAGACCAATTCTTGGAACTATAGCAGGCGAGTTAGAGCTAAATAAATTACGTCCAAGACCACCATATACATCAATTGTTAGGCCTCCGCTTGCAATGTACTTTGCACCTACAGCAACTCCTAAAGCACCATCGGTATATTTTTTTAAATCTGTACCAGTTCCCCCTAAATTAGGAGCGTCATATTTACCAAAATTTAATCCAAAGAAACCCTCACCAAATAAATTCCATTGAGAGTTTGTTGAAAAATAATGACGGTAATAAGGTGTTAACATTGTGTTTTCATTATATCTAAAACTTGCATCTTGTTTTGCTAAATTAAATAAAGCAGAAACCCCAAATGAAGATTCGTCTGAGATGTAATTTTCGTAAGAGAAAACTAAACTTTTAATAATTAATGGGTTAGCAACATCTAATTTTAATTCTTGTTGAGCAAAACCAAAAGAACTTATAAATAATGTAATAAGTATGACTAATTTTTTCATGATTTTATTTTTATAAAATATTTTTTTAAATATATACTGCAAACATACTAAATTCTAGTTGTATAATTTAGAATCTATACCCTAAAGAAATACCTCCTCTAGTAATTAAATCATTTTCTAAATAATCATTGTCGTTACTACTATTATTAAAAAGGTTTCTACCAACACCTAAATATATTTCTGCTGTAAAACCAGATTTTATAATAAATTTACCACCAACAGATACTCCAAGAGCAAAATTTGTTTCTTTATAGACCTCATTATTCTCAATGTAATTTCCATTGTTATCATAATAGTAGTAATAATAATTTATGTCTTCATAAGTGTTTAACATTCCAAAACCTTCTACAAAGAAACCTCTTGCAAATCTTGTTTCAGTAAAATACCATCTATAGTAAGGTGTTATAGAAAACTTTTTAGGATAATATAAATCATCGTTAATATCACTAAAATTATAGAAAACTCCTACTCCAAAAGAAGAGTCTTTGTTCAATAAATATTCATAAGAAACATCTAAAGAAGAAAAAACAATTAAACTAAATGCATTTAATTTTAGTTCATATTTTTTGTTAACATCTTGCGGATAAGCTACTTCCTTTTCTTGAGCAAACGAGATTGTGGTTGCAACTAAAAGAAATAATAATGTAATTTTTTTCATAGTCTATTTTTTAAGATTTTAAGTTAACAAAAGTATCAAAAAGTATTCCACAAAAATTATAAAACAACTTTTAATTGTAAAATCCCTTTAAGTTCTCTTTTTGGAATTAAGTACCTGGTAATCAAGTTTAAATTAATTTAATTCTATTCTTCAGAAAAACTATTTAACAACATAAATACTCCTTTTGTAAGTATTTGTTTGTTTTGTAATACTTCATAATTTTTTACTTGTATAAAATTTTCATCTTGTAAACCAATTTCTAATTTAATTTTATCAAACAGATAATTATTGTCCTTTTTATCCCTTAAAATTAATGCGTAATAATTGTCATCATTATGTATGATTGTACTTTTTGGAATTGAAATTTCTTTTTTAGAATCAGCAATAATATCGGCTTCAATAAACATTCCTGTAATAAAATTCGTCTTTTCTTCTTCATGTATGTGACCATGAATTTTAATTGTTCTGTCGCTGTTGATGGTTGTGCCCACCAAATGTACTTCTGCATCATAGATTTTGTCGGATGCTTCAGGAACTTTAAAAAGTATTTTTTGATCTTTTTTAATCTTTAAAATATCTTTTTCAAAAACAGATAATTCTAAATGAATGTGATCGGTATTCACGATTTCTAACAACTCACTTTCAGAAGATACAAACGTACCGTTGCTTACATTTACTTTAGTTACAAAACCATTTATAGGCGAATAAATATGTATGGTTGATGTAATTTGTCCTTTTTCAACAGCTGTTGGATTTATATTAAGCATTTGCAATTTTTGACGTAAACCATTGTAAATAGCTAAATTACTTTTGTAGGTGCTTTCTGCTTTTAAGTAGTTTTTTTGTGATGTAATTTGTTCATCAAACAGTGTTTTTTGTCTAGAATATTCGTTTTTTAAAAAGGCAAGTTGTTCTGCAACTTCTAAATATTCTTGTTGCATTTCTACAAATTCAATGTTTTTTAAACTCGCAATTAATTGACCTTTTGATACTTTATCACCAATTAAAAGCGGAATTTTAGTTACATAACCACCCACAAAAGTACTTACACTTGCTTTGTTTTCTGGCGGAACATCAATCATTCCGCTTGCTTTTATAACCGTATTAAATGCTTGATCAGAAAGTTGACCAAATTCCATTTTTTCACTTTCAAATTGTGCTTTGCTAATACTGATTTCATTTTTATGAACAGTTGTTTCTACTTCTGTAGATGTGTTTTTTTCTTTATTTCCACAGGCTAAGAATGCGAATGAAAATAGAAGTATATATAAATTTTTCATTTTTAAAAAGTATTTAAAATAAGATGATTAATGTTGATAACAGTTTGGTTGTGCGCATTTAAATTTTCTAAATAATTCAATTCAATGTCTTTTGCAGTTTCTAAACTTTGTATGTATTGAAAAAAGTCTATTTCGCCTTCTTTATACGTACGGTTAGCGGTTTTTATAATTTCGTTTTTAAGGTTTTTACCTTCGTTTTCGTAATAACTTAGAGCTCCTTCATATTGTTTTAAGGTTGCTAAAAGTGATTTGTAATGCCCTTCTAACTTTATTTTATAAGATGCTTTTTGCTCAACAACAATTTCTTGAGCAATTTTTGAAGCTTTAATTTTTGAAGCATTACCAGAAAATAATAACGGAATTTTTAATCCAAATTGATATCCGTTTATATTGGTATTTAATTGACTATTTGTGCCTTGAAAATATTCTAAACTGATATCTGGTAATAGGCTTTGCTTCTCTTTTTGTGTTAAAGCCTGTTGATAGTTTTTTTCGTTATCAAAATATTGCAATCCTAGATTATCTTTAGTAGTAATCGTTTCAATTTCTAACTTTTGAAGCGGTTGATCTAAAATAAGCAATGAATCAATTTGCACTACAGCTTTTAATTCTTCGGATGAAAATACTACTTCTTGCAAAGCTTGATTATACGAAGTTTCCAACTGTTTTTGTTTAGATTTCGCAGTAATCATTTCTAAATAATTAGTTTCGCCCAACTCAAATTTTCGTGTTGCTTTTGCGGCAAAATCTAAATACAAACTATCTAAAAAATGATACGTTTTTACTTTGTTTTTAGCATAACTAAGCTGATAATAATTGCTGTAAACTGCTTTTTTAATTTGTAAAAGTTGCAAATTATAATTCGTTTCCTCGATGTTTACTTTTGCTTTCTGTATTTTTTTATCAGCAAAATAAATGGTTGGGAATTTAAAATCTTGCGCAATTCCAACTACTTTTAAAGGTTGATTATTTACAGCCAAATTGTTTTCATCATAGCTATAGTAAATCGCTGTTTTATCAAAATTAAAAGCGCTTCCAATTAACGCGTTGCTTTCTGCTACTTTTAAATTAGCCGCTTTTAAACTCGCGTTATTTTTGATGGCTAACGCTAAAGTTTCATCTAAAGTTAATTTGCTTTGTGCGGAACTCGTCACAATAAAAAAGAAACCAAGAATTGTTAGAACTGTATTTTTATTCATTTTAATAGATTTTTTTTCTTCAAACCACGCATATAAAACGGGTAAAACAATTAAAGTTAAAATAGTTGCCGTTACCAAACCACCAACAACCACAGTTGCTAACGGACGTTGCACTTCTGCGCCTGCATTTGTAGAAACGGCCATTGGTAAAAATCCTAAAGCTGCTGCTGCTGCTGTTAATAAAACGGGTCTTAAACGTTCTTTTGTGCCTCTTTTTATGCGTTCTTCAATATCTTCAATTCCTTCTTCTTTAAGTTCTTTAAAGTGTTCAATTAATACAATTCCGTTAAGAACAGCAATTCCAAAAAGGGCAATAAATCCTACACCTGCAGAAATACTAAAAGGCAAATCGCGAATCCAAAGTAATAGAACACCACCAACTGCAGAAAGCGGAATGGCAGAATAGACCAATAAAGCTTCTTTTACAGAACCAAATGCAAAATATAAGAGCAGAAAAATTAAAGCTAATGCAATAGGTACAGCAATCATTAAACGTGTTTTGGCACTTTGTAGGTTCTCAAATTGTCCGCCATAGGTAACTTTGTAACCAACAGGTATTTTAAAATCACGGTCAATAATAGTTCTTATATCGTCTACAACAGATTGTAAATCTCTATTTCTAACATTTACACCAATTACAATTCTACGTTTCGTATCGTCTCTAGAAATTTTTGCAGGTCCTGTTGTATATTTAACTTCAGCTAATTCACTAAGCGGAATTTTACCGCCATTGGGAGCATCAACGTATAAATGTTGCAGACTTTCTAAATTTTTTCTATTTTTTTCATCCAAACGAATCACTAAATCAAAGCGTTTTTCACCTTCAAAAATATTTCCAACGGTTCCGCCCGCAAATCCCATGGTAATAATTTGGTTTACATCAGCAATATTTAAACCATAACGCGCAATTTTACTTCTGTTAAAAGTTACGCTCATTTGTGGTAAACCTTCTACTTTTTCTATGATGATGTCTGATGCGCCTTCTACATTTTTAATAAGCTCTTTTACTTCATTTGCTTTGTTGGCTAAAACCGATAAATCATCGCCAAAAATTTTAATCGCAACATCTGCTCTAACACCTGTAATTAATTCATTAAAACGCATTTCTATAGGTTGTGTAAATTCTACTTCCATACCAGGAATTATAGCTAAAGCTTCTTTAAATTTATCTGCTAATTCATCTTTGCTTTTTGCAGAAACCCATTCGCCTTTTGGTTTTAATTTGATAATAACATCACTTTCTTCCATAGACATTGGATCTGTAGGAACTTCTGCAGCGCCAATTCTACTTACTACTTGATCAACTTCTGGAAAATTATCTAAAAGAATTTGCTCAATTTTAGTGGTAATTTCTATTGTTTTTCCAAGTGATGTTCCCGTTTTTAATACAGGCTGAATTACAAAATCTCCCTCATCTAAAGTAGGTACAAATTCGCCACCCATTGTGCTGAATAAAAACACACTAGTTGCCAATAATAACGCTGCTAAACCAACAACGATTTTTTTATGAGCTAAAGCCCAATGGATAGATGGTTTGTACCAAAAGTTTAGCACTTTCATCAATTTTACAGAAATGTTATTTTTACTTTGTTTTTGAGGTTTTAAAAACAGTGAAGAAACCACCGGAACATAGGTTAAACACAATAACATAGCACCAATTAATGCAAAGCTAAAAGTAAGCGCCATCGGTCTAAACATTTTTCCTTCTACACCACTTAAAGATAAAATAGGAATAAAAACGATTAAAATAATTAATTGTCCAAAAATGGCAGAATTCATCATTTTTGAGGCACTTTTTAAGGTGATTTCATCAATTTTGTCTTGCTTTACTTCATCAGAAAGTAATTTTAGCTTGTCACCTTCAGTAATAATCCGAAAGGCGATAAACTCAACGATAATAACAGCTCCATCAATAATAATTCCAAAATCAATGGCACCTAAACTCATTAAATTGGCATCAACTCCAAATAGATTCATCAAAGAAATAGCAAATAATAAACTAAGCGGAATTACAGAAGCGACGACCAAACCAGAACGTAAATTTCCTAATAATAAAACGACCACAAATATGACTATGAGCGATCCTAAAATCAAGTTTTCTGATACTGTAAAAGTGGTTTTATTAATCAGTTCACTACGTTCTAAAAAAGCATTGATATAAACGCCTTCTGGCAAACTATTTTCTATTTCAAGAACACGTTCTTTTACGGCATCAATAATTGCTTTAGAGTTTCCGTCTTTCAGCATCATAATTTGCCCAAGAACTTTTTCGCCTTCACCATTTCCGGTAATTGCACCAAAACGTGTTGCGCTTCCAAAACCAATTTTTGCAACGTCTTTAATATAAATTGGTGTGCCTTCATTTTTAACGACAATATTGCCAATATCTTCCAAACTTTTTATCAAACCTTCGCCTCGAATAAAAAAGGCTTCGTTGGTTTTTTCAATATAACCGCCACCAGCAACACTATTATTTTTTTCTAAAGCATCAAAAATTTCAATCACAGAAATTTGCATTGCGTTTAGTTTATTCGGATTGATGGCAACTTCGTATTGTTTTAAAAGTCCGCCCCAAGTATTTACTTCAACAACACCAGGAATTCCTGAGAGTTGACGTTTTACAATCCAATCTTGAATTGTGCGCAGTTCTGTGGTAGAATACCGATCTTCATAACCTGGTTTTACATCTAAAATATATTGATAAATTTCACCCAAGCCTGTAGTTATTGGCCCCATTTCTGGTGTTCCAAAACCTTGAGGTATTTTTTCTGAAGCCGATTTTATTTTTTCGGCAATTAATTGTCTGGGTAAATACGTCCCCATTTCGTCATTAAAAACAATGGTAACTACAGATAATCCAAATTTTGAGACTGAGCGAATTTCTTCTACGCCAGGTAAATTAGCCATTTCTAACTCAACAGGATAGGTAATAAATTGTTCGATATCTTGTGTAGATAAATTGCGCGAAGTGGTAATGACTTGCACTTGATTGTTGGTAATATCGGGTACAGCGCCAATGGGTATTTGGGTTAAAGAAAAAATACCAAAGCCAATAATAAATGCTGTAAAAATGAAAATAAGCAGCTTATTTTTTAAGCTGAATTTTATAATGTTTTCTAACATAACTTATAATAAATAATAGATATATAAAATAACCTGATGTGTTTTACAGGTTCCTTTTTCTAAAATAAATTATGCGTACTTGGGTGGTTGAAAAATGCTTTGTTTTACAGATTCTGAATAGGATTCTTTGTAGAAAAAATTCTTTTTTGAAAATGAACTGTTAGGTGTTTTTAATTGAATTTTTGTCGTATTAATTTCTAAAATTGAAACTAAATGATTGAAATGATTGATGCCTTGTTTAAAAGGTAAATCTTGGTGTTCTTTATGGTTTTTTTGAGCTAAAACATCATTACTTCCATAATGTTCAGATAAAAACTCAAAAAAACTATCACCATATTTTTCTTGATGATATTGGGCATGCTCTAACAATACATTTAACTTAGAAAAAGATTCTAAATCGATGTTTAAACTCTGCAAGAGAATTAGATTTGTTAGTAATATTCCTATAAATTTCATCACAATACTGCAAATAAAAGATTTTTTTTTAACTTTTAATGCAATAAATGTTACAAAAGGTAAAAATTAACAAATTAAAAATTTGCTCTTAATTGTACACTTCCTGTATGAATTGTTTTAGAATTTTCGCTTTTTCTTCCTAAATAATTAAGATTTAAGTTTAAAAATGAATTTAGTTTTTGATTAAATAATAAACTCCACGTATAATTTTTTCCGTCTTGCAAACCTTCTAACATTTGATAGGCAACTGGCGAGTTTGAACTGCCAGTAAAATCATTTAAAAACACGTTTACATTTGCAGAAATCTGATTTTTCTTTTTACTGATATAAAAATATTCTATTCCGAATTTTTGTTGATTTAACGCTTCAAAATCTTCCAATTTATTTTGTTTGTTTTTAAAGTGATAAAAAGCAGAAAACCGATTGTTATCATTGTATAAAAAAGTAAGTTTTGGCTGAATTTCTTTGGCATCAATTTCGTAATTTCTATTGGTAAAATTCTCAGTCTCTAAGGTGTTTTTTGATGTTTTACCTAATAAATCTATCAACCAGAAATCTGCAAATTTATGCGCATATTCTAATTGATGAAGTTTAATGTTGTTTTCTTGATTTCCTATAAAATATTGTTGTTTTATTTTAGAATCTCCGTAGGTAAAAGTTACACTATTTTTTTGTAAATCTTTATTGAAAAACAAGCTGTTTCTAAAATTGAGATTTAAACCAATTAATGAGTTTTCATCAAAATTAAAAGGATTTAATTGAAACGAATTCCCGACTCTTTCTTGTTCGTTTTCTACGGATAAAAAACTCTGATTGTAAAAATGAGAAATCAGTTTTTTAACACCTGTTTTTAAAGTCCAATTCCTTGGATTTATAGTTAAATTTTGTTGAAATTTTGCACGTTGCGTGGCAATATAACTTAAGTTTGGTTTTGGCACACGTAAGTAATCAGCTTGATCTTGAAACTGTGCAATTTCAAATTCGTTAAAATCTTGCACGCCGTCATTATTATAATCGATCCAAGTATAAAAACCAAAACCAGGCTCTGTTTTTACATAAATATAATCTTGTCTGGCTACATTTCCGGATGAAATTTCATAAACCGAACTTAAAAATAGAAAGTCATTCAATAATTTCTGATTGAAAACAATTCTCGAATTTAAGTTTTTTTCATCTTCTGTAAAAAAGTTTTTTGTAATTCTATAATTTGCAAAAATACTTACATCTGTATTTTTATTTTTGATAAGTTTACTATTGATATAAAAGGTTTTTCTATTGTTGATTTCTGTGAATTTATTAGATTTTATACTGTCATTATTTCGATAGTTAAATCCGATTTTCGCAAAAATATTGGTAGAATCTCCAATTCCAAAATACCCTTCATATTCTTTAAATCGATGACTTGTATTGATAAATTCTTGTGTGTTTAGGTCTTTTCTGCTGTTTGTTTCAAAATTGATAAAAGTACCAATCCATGCATTTTTTAAACGTTGTTCGGCTTTTGCCCTTGCTCTAAAAAACGAGTTGTTTTCTAGCGTAGAAGTGTTTTCTAAAAAGCTACCATCAACAAAAAAAGAAGTATTATTTAATTGTATTTTCGATGTTAATTCATGTTTATTTCCATTAAAAACATCCGTGTAATTTAGATTGTTAAAGCGATATAGTACAAAATCATTTTTTTTATTTTGTAAACTGATTTCAGATTGAAAATAGTTTTTAGTTGCATCGTTGGTTAAAATATTCCAATCTCTATTGAATTCAATTGTTTCCCAACGCTGAATTGTTTCAAAGTTTTTTGCTACAAATTCATGGTTGATATTAGTTTTTAATTGCCATTTTTTATCAATCAAAATTTGTTGCCAACCCACTTTTACAGCAACGGCTTTATTTTGACCATCATCAATAGAAGAAAATAAATTTGCATCATTATTGCTCAAAGCAATTTCTGAATTAAATTGCATTTTTTCTGTTGGATTGTAATCAGATTTTAAAACAAAAAACTGCGATTTTGTTGGCGAAATTAAATTCACAATTGGTTGATAATCTCCTTGATTAACGCCCACAAAAACAAAAATATTTCCAATAGCAATACTTCTATCTAAATTATAATCGCCATTATTTGTACCCACATTTGTAAAAGTTACGTTGTATAATTCATCTGTTTCCACTTTGGAATATTCAAAATTTTCTACAGCTCCTGTGATCACTTTTTTGTACAAAATTTTATTTTCATTATACGTGTCTAAAAAAGCACTTTCAGAAAACATAGCATCAGAATTACTGCCAGCATTTGCTAAAATTTGTTGCTGTTCTGTTGATAAACTTTGTTGTAAAGGTTGATTCTTTGCATCATTTTCTGAGTAGAAATATCCAGCGATATGTAATTTTTCGCTCTCAAAATCAACTTCTTCATAAGTAACAAAACGGGTGTAATTTCTATCAGAATATTGAAATTCTATAGCAATTCTCATATCATTTGTAACCGGAAAAGTGGTGTTAAAAGTAATTTCACCTAAATTATAATCAATAAAATAGTCTTCGTTTTCTCCACGATTAATTTGCAAACCATTAATATAAACACTTTCGCTGCCTTCAATCATAATAATTGCAGACTCGTTATTTGCGCCATAAATTTTATAAGGACCTTGGTTTCCTTCTGCTGCAGTAAACGTAAAACGGTTAAATTTACCTCTCACAACGGCTCCAGAAGCAGCTACTTTTAAATTGTCGTTAATGTTTGCTTCAACTTCTAAACCAGCAACTTGTTTGGTGAAATTTAAAAAATAACTTTTGTCGTTTTTCAAAGAAATATCACCAGCTCTTACACGCCAATCGTCGCTAAACATTTCTATAAAAATTCTATCGAAATCAGTAATGTTTTGCGAATATCCATTGTCTTGAATCGGAATATTCGTATCAAAAATATTAGCTCTTAACGTAACATTTTTAGAGAGTTTTCCTGAAATTTCTAAATCTAAAGCAGCATTTGTCACCGCATTTTGGTTGTTACCAGAAGTAATTCCTCTTGTTATAAATCCCTTGGTTTCTAAACCGTCAAAAAGTTTAATTTCTGATGCTTTTTTATTCGTTGTTAAACTGTATAAAACGCCATTATTTGTAGCGTTTTGTAGGATGAGTTTTTCATCAAAAGGAGCATAGACTTTGGTAACAAATTCTGGAAATCTAAAATATTCAACAGTAATTTCTGAGTATTTTTTTGAGTCGATGATTAAAATTGCGTTGCTAAAATCTACTTTGTAATCAGAATAAAGTACTCTGTTTTTAGAAATATCAAGGATTTTAAATTTTTGAGAATTGATAGGAACAGAATCTAACTGAATTGTATCTTGTTTTACCTCAATATTTTTTCTCCTAAAATCTGTAGATATCGTTTGCGATTGGATCGAAAATCCAATAAGAAAAAGCAAAAGAAAAATATTTTTTTGAAGCATATAAAACAATACCTAAACAACGTAAAAATATGGTTTTTATGTTTTAGAGGCTTTAAATTTAAAAAAGAGATTGTTGTTTTACAGGATTTTCATGCGCTAATAACCATTTTTTACGCCAAATTCCGCCTGCGTAACCTGTTAAAGATCCATCAGAACCAATAACTCTATGACACGGAATGATGATCCAAATTGGGTTTTTACCGTTTGCAGAAGCAACCGCTCTAATGGCTTTTACATCGCCTAAAGCCGCACTTTGTTCTAAATAACTTCTGGTTTTTCCGTAAGGGATTTTTAATAAGGATTTCCAAACTTTTAGTTGAAATTTGGTTCCTTTCGGGTTTACAGTTAAATTAAAACTCGCTCTTTCTCCGTTGAAATATTCTTCAAATTGTGTGATACAATCTTTTAAACAATCCGGAGTTTCTAACGTTAAAAGTTCATCGGAAATAGCATTTTCATCTAAAACAGTAACAGATTGTATTCCGTTTTCGTCTCCAATAACTTTTGCAATTCCGATGGGTGTTTTGTAATATGCGGTTTGTAAATTCAAATTATTTTTTTGATAAAAATCGACCTTCAATTCCGTAAAATAAACCAATGTTTATGCTATAGCCTTTTAAAGTTGGATTAAAATTAGAGTTGCTCATAAAAATTCGTGCTCTAAAATAACTATTTCCTTCTTCTCTGATATCGAAAAGAGAAGGCGTAAAATTGACCGTTTTTTTATTCTTTAAATCAAAATTTACACCAAAAATAGAAGTTGCCGCAGAAGTTTCTTGTTTATTATCTTCATTTCCTGCTTCACTAAGAAATGTAAGTCCATAACCAGCAAAAGGCATTATTCTAAATTTTTTTGTTTCATAAACAGGATATCCAAAATAGCCATTTAAAAGACCTATTGTACTTCGTTCTCCTTGCGGAATTATGAAAGAATCATCCATTAAATCGGTATTTAATTTGCTGTTTGTGAAGTTCATATTTAAGCCCATGAAAACTTTTTTATAAGAAAATTCAAACCCAAGAGACATCGCAATTGTGCTGTTAAAAACTTCATTATAAGTATCGCCATAAAAGCCAAAATCTACGCCGCCATATAAACCATACGTCCAATTACTTTTTCTAAAATCTGGAATTTCAAAAGCAGGAGAAGCAGCCAATTCTTCGGATGTTCTTAAAAGCCATTGTGTTGTAACATCTAGTTGAATTCCGTAATTTCCTTCTTCTTGAAAGTTATACACTTCTCTTTCTAACTGACTTTTACTGTCGCTAAATAAAGGATTTACCTCGTAGATATTGTTTAATGTATAAATTCTTTTCTGTAATTTTCTTTTATGAATTTCCACAAGATTAAAAATTACCTGATTGTACTCTAAATGATGCTCATCTTTTAAATTATGATGAACAAATGATAAAGATTTATCGATATAGGCATCAGAAAAAACACCATAATACGTAACGTCATCAATCACTTTTTTATCCGTTTGATACATTAAAACATAGGCAAGGTATGTTGGATTGTTTTGCGTTGGTTGTGCTTGAAAATCGTCCCAAGTTAATTTACCATCTTTCCAATATTTTCTATATTCTTGCGAATTTATTGTGTTAGAAAATGTGCATAAAAGTATAAGTACAAAATATTTTTTCATAGCATTAAATGTTAAAAACGTCTTTAGAATTTTGAGTCGTAATTTCTGCAATTTCATTAAAAGAGATTCCGTAAATCGTTGCTAATTTATCAACAACATTGGTAATGTACGCGCTTTCATTTCTTTTCCCTCTAAAAGGAGTTGGCGCTAAATAAGGTGAATCGGTTTCTAAAACAATATGTTTTAAATCTATTTCGTTTAGAAATTTATCAATTTTACCATTTTTAAAAGTGGCAACTCCGCCAATTCCAAGTTTCATATTATAAGAAATTGCTTGTTTTGCTTGTTCTAAAGAGCCTGTAAAACAGTGAAAAATCCCTCTTAAATCTTCTGATTTTTCTGATGCTAAAACTTCAAAAATTTCATCAAAAGCATCTCTACAATGAATTACAATGGGTAGTTTTTTTTCTTTTGCCCATTTTATTTGAGTTTTAAAAGCTTCTTGTTGTTGCGTTAGAAAACTTTTATCCCAATATAAATCGATACCAATTTCGCCAATAGCATAAAATTTTCTTTGATCCAGCCATTTTTTTACATGCGCTAATTCTTCTACATAATTTTCATTTACATAAGTAGGATGCAAACCCATCATTAAAAATACGTCATTAGGAAATTCTTTTTCTAACAAAAACATGCTTTCTGTGTGCGAAGAATCTATGGCAGGGATAAAAAAACGAGATACACCAGCGTCTTTAGCACGTTGCATCATTTCTTTTCGGTCTTCATCAAATTGCTCTGAGTATAAATGGGTATGCGTATCTGTAATCATTTTTTAGCTTGATTTTCATCAACAAAACTAATGATTTATCTGTAGTTAACTGGTATTGTATGTCATTTTATAAAACGTACCTTTGCAAAAAATTAAAAGACATGACTTTTAAAGATTTAGACCTATCAAATCAGTTGCAATATGCTATTGATGATTTGCGTTTCGAGACTCCAACGCCAATTCAAGAGCAAGCTTATACCGTTATTAGATCGGGTAAAGATGTTGTTGGAATTGCCCAAACAGGAACAGGAAAAACATTTGGTTATATGTTGCCAATTTTAAGAGATTTAAAATTCTTAAAAACGCAGCATCCAAGAGTTTTAGTTTTAGTGCCTACGCGTGAGTTGGTTTTACAAGTTGTAGAAGAAATAGAAAAATTAGCAAAGTATTTAAATGTTAGAGTTTTAGGTGTTTATGGTGGCGCTAATATCAATACTCAAAAACAAGGAATTGCACAAGGACAAGATATTATTGTGGCAACTCCGGGCCGTTTATACGATTTGGCATTAAGCAATGTTTTAAAGCTAAAAACGATTCAGAAATTAGTAATTGACGAAGTAGATGTGATGTTAGATTTAGGCTTTAGATTTCAGCTGATGAACATTTTTGATTTGTTGCCAGAAAGAAGACAAAACATCTTGTTTTCTGCTACAATGACCGAAGATGTAGATGCTTTAATTGATGATTTCTTTAAAAATCCTGAAAAAATTTCTGTGGCAGTTAGTGGAACTCCTTTAGATAATATTGAGCAAGTTTCTTACAATATTCCTAATTTTTTTACGAAAGTAAACTTGTTACATCACTTTTTAAAAGACAGACAAACCTATCATAAAGTATTAATTTTCGTTGGTTTTAAGCGAACTGCAGATTTACTTTTTAAACATTTAGAAGAAGCTTTTAATAGCGAATTGTGTATTATACATTCTAATAAAACTCAAAATTATAGAATACGTTCTATTCGTCAATTTGATGAAGGAAAAAATAGAATTTTACTAGCTACGGATGTAATGGCGCGTGGTTTAGATTTTGATAATGTAAGTCATGTTATCAATTTTGATACGCCAGAATTTCCAGAAAATTACATGCACAGAATTGGTAGAACCGGTAGAGCAGAAAAAGCAGGAAAAACCATTTTATTGTCAACAGAAAAAGAACAAGAACACAAAATTTCTATTGAGGAGTTAATGGATTATAAGATTCCGGTTTTAGAACTTCCAGAAGAAGTTGAAATTTCTACACTATTAACAGAAGATGAACGCCCTAAAGAAGATAGTGAGCAATCTAAAAACAGAACAACTTTAGAGTATGTTCCTGGAGCAGCTTTTCATGAAAAGAGCGAAAAGAATAGCAAAACTAACCAAGGAGGTTCTTATAGAAGAGAAATTGCTAAAAAATATAAGAAGCCAAAAACTAGAGGAGATAAAACCTATAATTTACGTAATAAGAAAAAGTAATGCATATTTTAACAGCGCAAGAATTGCATAATTTGGCAATGAATATTGTTGGTGAAAAACTACAAGAAATGGGCTACGAATTTCAGGCCATAAATAGTAAGTTAAAAAGACATCCACAGTTTGTGTTATTTAAAAAAGGAGAGCCAACTATTTTTGTATTGGTAAAAGCAACCAATAATATTCAGAATCCTGATGAATACGATCTGCTTTGGATGGAAACTTTTAAAGAACATGCTAAAAAACAAAATGCTAAAGTTTGGTTTGCCGGCGTAGGGATTGCAAATGCAGAAAGTGTAGAAAATCCTGTTTTTAAAGACCAACCGTATTATGTGGCATTCGAGGATTTTGTAAAGATTTTGGAATAGGTTCGTTTAACGTTTAATTATAAGATTTGTGCGACTGGAAAATCGGAGATTTTTCGGATGTAGCAAATCGTTTGTTGAATGTTTGTCGGTTTAAATTTTAGTTTAAATGGAAGCATAAATTTTATGAAGTGTTAGCCACAGTATTTTTTCTTTAGTTCTTGAGCTTCCTCATAACTATTGTACCCAATTAAAAGTAATCCTTCCGTGCAATTAACTTTCTTTTCTTTCAATTGTTTTCCTACATATTCTCGATACTCTGAAAAACCTTTATATTGTTTTGGGACTAACTTAATTGATTTTTTTCCATCTATATTTTTCAGTTTATCTTTAATTACCAAATTATAAATATTTCTTTCTAAAACATTTTGGTGTGCTTTACTTTCAAGTTTAAAGTTAAAAGTTCTCGTTTTAGAATTATGAGTAATTGTCAAAGAATTACTAATTCCTAAACTCCTTTTTTCTGTAGGATTTCGATAAATCATATTAATTTTCTCATTGTAGTAAGCATCTATTAATAATTCAAAATCTGTTAATTCCTCATATTTTATTTTCTCATCATAATTTATAATCAATTCGTTCTTTTCTAATTCTATAAAACCATTTTTCTTGTTTTTAATTTTTTCAAAATCGTAAAACTGATAAAAATAAGTGAATGAAATTGCTAAAAATCCTATAAACATTATTATAAATAAAAGACTTGTTTCAGACTCAATATGAAATACAGTTTTATATATAAAAGTAAAAATCAAGCCAATTATTACTAAGAATATCCCAGATAGAAAAATCATTCGAGTATTCGAAGTTTCTTTCTTTATAATCTTATGAATATAAGCTTTGAATGTCATTCAGTTTATTGTGGCTACCTATAATGATAAGGTGAGTTTCAATTCATTTTATCAGAAGTTAAACGAAGTTAGTAGTTTTTTTTGAGAAAGTCAAGTTATATAAATCATCTAAAAAAGTAAAACCCAACTCGTTTGAGTTGGGTTTTTAAATATATATTGGTTAAAAATTATTTACTTCCGTCTTGTTCTAATAAATCAAAGAATTGATTTAATTTAGGCATGATGATAATTTTTGTTCTTCTGTTTTTAGCTTTATTAGCAGCAGAATCATTTGGTACTAAAGGAATGTATTGACTTCTACCAGCAGCAATTAATCTTTCTGGTTGTACGCCAAATTTGTATTGTAAAATTCTAGTAATAGAAGTTGCTCTTAAAGCAGATAAATCCCAGTTATCTTGAACAAATTGAGTTTTAATAGGTGTAGAATCTGTATGACCTTCAATCATCACTTCCATTTCTGGTTGATCATTGATTACTTTTGCGATTTTTTCTAAAACAGTATATGAGTTATCATTTACATTATAACTTCCGTTTTTGAATAAGAATTTATCAGAAATAGAAATAAATACAACTGTTTTTTCAACATTTACTTCAATATCTTTATCTTGAATACCATCTGTTAAGTTTTTAGTTAAGTGAAACTTAATAGCAAGGTTTAAAGAATCTTTTTGAGTCATTGCTTTTCTAATTCCGTTAATATACTTGTCTTTCTCACTTAATTGAGAAATTACAGTTTTAATATTATCAGAAGAAGATTGTGTTAAAACTGTTAAGTTTTCAACTTGTTTTAAAGCTGTTTTTTTGTCTTCTTGTAAATATTTAATTTGCTCTAAAAGAGTGTAAACTTTAGTGTTTTCTTTCTCGTTGTCAATTAAACACTTTTGTAAATTTGCTTTTAAATCTACTAATTCTGTTTTTGCTAAATCATGTTGAGCTTCTAATTCAACAAATTTTTTCTTAGAAACACAAGAACTTACTAGAATTGTAGTTAGTACTAATAATGATAATTTTTTCATCTTTAATTGATTATTTTTTAGACTGCAAATTTAACAAAAGGTATTTATAAAAAGTGTGTTTAACAATAATTTATGAAAAATTTATATACTACTTTTGTAATTAAATTACAAACGTAATGAAAGTTATAAAAATAGCTGTTTTTCTTAGTGTTTTAGCAGTTTTTACCGGCTGTAATCAGGTAAAAAAGAGTGAAGATTATACTTTAAAAGGCTACGTTTTTGGTACAAGCTACAAAATAACGTATTTAGATAGTGATAAGAACTATCAAAATTCATTAGACAGCCTGTTTTTTCTGATAAATAAATCAACTTCAACCTATATTCCTACTTCGGATATTTCTAAAATAAACGATGGAGATGCTACTGTAATTGTTGATGCTATTTTTTCTGAGGTTTTTAAAAAATCAAAAAAAATTTTTAAAGAAACAAATGGTTATTTTGATCCTACTGTAGGAAATTTAGTAAATGCATACGGCTTTGGTCCTAAAAAAGAAAAGATAGATCTTACAGATGAAGAGATAAAAGTACAGATGCAATTTGTGGGTTTGGATAATGTTACTTTGGATGACGGAAAAATTGTAAAAAAATATCCAGAAATATATTTAGATTTTAATTCTATTGCCAAAGGATTTGCAATTGATATTGTTGCTCGTTTTTTTGATGCTAAAAAAATAGAAAATTATCTAATAGAAATAGGAGGCGAAATTAGAGCAAAAGGTACTAAAGAGAATCAAAAACCATGGTTGATTAAAGTTGTAGATCCTGTAAATGCATCAGAAAACGAAGGTTTTAAAACCATAAACTTATCTGATAAATCTATGGCAACATCTGGAAACTATAGAAAATTTAGAATTTCTGAAAATGGTAAAAAATATGTGCATACGATAAATCCTAAAACGGGTTATGCTACAGAAAGTAATCTGTTAAGTGCTTCTGTAATTTCGAGTTCAGATTGTGGTGATGTAGATGCGTATGCAACTGCTTTTATGGCAATGGGTTTAGAAAAAGCCAAAGAGTTTTTAGAACAACACCCAGATCTTATGGTGATATTTTTATATGTAAATTTAGACGGAGAAATAAAAGAATACACAACTTATAAATAGTTGTAAAGCAATTATTCTTTATAACAAACAGGGAGAATTTCGTTCTTCATTAAGCAAAATCGTTCTAGTTTTTCTGGTGCGATTTTTTTTGTATAATCAATTTCATCAACTTTAAAACCTATAGATCGTAGTTTGTTAAAATAATCTTTACCGTAAATTCTTACATGATCATATTGGCCAAAAATTTTAGCACGCTCTTTTTTATCTGTAATTGAGTCGTCTTCAAAAGTGGTTTCTCGAGTAATATCTTGCGGAATTTGAAAAATGCCAAATCCGCCTTTTTTTAGCACTCTAAATAATTCTTGCATGGCTTTTGTATCGTCGGGAATATGCTCTAACACATGATTGCAAAAAACAACATCAAAAGAATTATCATCAAAAGGCAAATCGCAAATATCTGCTTTTACATCAGCAATCGGACTTTCTAAATCTGATGTTATATAATCCAAATTTTTTTGCTTTCTAAAAATATCTAAAAAACATTGTTCAGGTGCAATGTGTAAGGTTTTTAGTTTTCTTTCTGATGTAAAAAAAGTAGTTTCATCTCTTAAAAAAAGCCACATTAATCGATGTCTTTCGAGTGATAATGTAGATGGAGAAAGCGCATTTTCTCGCTGTTTTCCATATCCGTAAGGTAAAAATTTACGAAAACTTTTACCATCAATAGGATCTGTAAATTTATCGCCCTTTAAAGAAAAAGCGATTATTGGACGCACCAAGTAACTAACTTTAATTAGCCAAGGTCTTGGGATGGTGTTTAGGATGGATTTGAAAAGAGACATAATTTTGTATCACGGAGATTCACAAAGAAAAGCAGAGTTTCACTGAGTGTTTATAAATCTTTTTATTCCGTTTTTTAAAAGTTTAGTATGAAAATTAATAAGAAGCCCTAATGGATATTCTCCAAGTTTTAAGTAGGTTAAAATTTGTGCGAAATGAACATCAGTAAAAGATTCAACGGTTTTAAGTTCAATTACTATTTTATCATTGACCAATAAATCTATTCTATAACCATGATTTAGTTTGATTTCTTTATAAATGATAGGTAATGAAACCTCTTTTTTTACTGATAAACCTAAAGATTTTAATTCATAAAACAAACATTCTTGATAAGCAGATTCTAATAAACCCGGACCAAGAGTTCTATGAACTTCTATTGCAGCGCCTATTATTTTCTGTGTTATTTTGTTTTCTTCCATAATTCCTCTGTGAACCTCATTAAAAAAGATTAAGATAAAACTCTGTGAATCTCTGTGTAATAACTATA
>TARA_R110001606_G_scaffold360158_6_pt1 | contig 24046 bp, 21 predicted proteins | sample TARA_R110001606 | Tara Oceans TARA_R110001606 (sample SAMEA4398315) | marine metagenome | biome: Polar Biome; feature: [SRF] surface water layer (ENVO:00010504); material: water (ENVO:00002006), including particulate matter (ENVO:01000060) such as... | depth 5 m
CAGCGCTGCGCGACCGGGTGCGGCTGGTGGAAGAGGAGCAACACTGGCTGGCCCTGGTGGAAACCAGCGCCACCGCGCAATTGCTGCGCTTTCACCTGCCGCGCCTGGAGCGCGCCTTGCCCGGGCCCGGCGTCAAGATCGTGGTGACCGGCAAGCGCAACGCCAACGCCACCCGGGCGCGGCCCTTGGAAACGCCGCGCAGCCTGGATGCCGGCAGTGCCGCGCACATCCGCGAGGCGGCGGAGAGCATCAACGACCCGGACCTGAAAGCGGCCCTGCGCCGGCTCGCCAGCCGTGGCGAGGATTGAGGCAGTCCGAACCCGGGCCCGTCCCGCACCGCCCAAGCTCTTCGACAACACCCCGAGGCAGCCCCAGGCCGCGAAAGAGTGAGGCCAGCCCCGCCTCGCCTTCGGCTCGGTTCGCGGTCAAGGACCGCTCCCACAAAAACATCCGCTCCGAATATCGGACCCGGCTACAGCGCCGCCGTGGGAGCGGTCCCTGACCGCGAAATCGTTTGGTCGGATGGCGGGATGGCGGCCCCGAAGCCTACCGAGATCGATACAGGGCTGAGGATGCAGCGCGTGCGAGGCCGGGGCGGTTTTGGATCCGGCGTGTTGCGCCCAGCGCAAAGCGTGTAGCGTGCAAGCATGTGGCGATTTACAAAAGCGAGAGACACAGGCAGGGGGAGAACCCCGGCCGTGGGAGAACGGCCGGGGTAACAGGGAGGCTTTCCAGGGCGGAGTGTCCTTACTCCGCCGCCATCACCGGTTTCACGTAGGAAATGGGCGCGGCATCGGCGTCTTCGAAGGTGACCACTTCCCAGGCGTCCTCATGCTGGAGCAGTTCGCGCAGCAGGGCGTTGTTGAGAGCGTGGCCGGATTTGTGACCCACAAACTCGCCAATCAGGCTATAGCCGAGCTGATACAGGTCGCCGATGGCGTCCAGCATCTTGTGTTTCACGAATTCGTCTTCGTAGCGCAGGCCGTCCTCGTTGAGGATGCGGAATTCGTCCACCACGATGGCGTTGTCGACACTGCCGCCCAGCGCCAGATTCTGGCTGCGCAGGAATTCGATATCGCGCATGAACCCGAAGGTGCGCGCCCGCGCCACTTCCTTGACGAAGGAGGTGGACGAGAAATCGATGCTGGCCAGCTGGTTGCGGTCTTCGAACACCGGATGGTCGAACTCGATGGAGAAAGTCACCTTGAAGCCATCGAACGGTACGAAGGTCGCGGTCTTGTCGCCCTCACGGACGGTCACTTCCTTCTTGATCCGAATGAACTTCTTGGCGGCTTCCTGCTCCTTGATCCCCGCCGATTGCAGCAGGAACACAAAAGGCCCGGCACTGCCGTCCATGATCGGAACCTCCGGCGCCGACAACTCCACGTAGGCGTTATCGATGCCCAGGCCAGCCATGGCGGAAAGCAGATGCTCCACGGTGCCCACCTTGACGCCATTCTGGACCAGCGTGGTCGACAACGTGGTTTCACCCACATTCTCGGCGGCGGCTTTGATCTCCACCACCGGGTCAAGATCAACCCGACGGAAGACGATGCCGGCGTTCACGGGGGCCGGACGTACGGTCAGGTAGACCTTTTCACCGGTGTGCAGACCCACGCCTGTTGCGCGGATTACGTTCTTGAGAGTTCGTTGTCTGATCATCGATCCGTCACAAATCTGCCGGTATCCTTAAGGATACAGCCATCCTCATCGCGAAATAAGGGGACGAGTGTAGCAAAAATCACCCCTTGATCGCACCATTTCTCGCACCGGCGTCAGTCGGCCTGACGGCGGAGGAAGGTCGGGATATCGATAAAGTCCAGATCTTCCGCGGTATTCACGCCGCCCCGGGCACCGCGCGCCGCCTGTTGCTGAGCACGCTTGCGCTCCACGGCGGGCCGGTCCAGGTCATTGTAGTCCACCCGGCCGTCGCTACCCACCGGGGTTTGACGGCCGCGAACCACTTTCAGTTCCTGTTGGGCGCCCAAACCGGTGGCCACCACGGTGACGCTGATATTGTCACCCATATCCGGGTCGATGGCCGTGCCGATGATCACATTGGCGTCTTCACTGGCCAGTTCGCTGACGATGTCACCCACTTCGGAGAACTCATCCAGCGCGATCGACTCGTTGGCGGTGATGTTGATCAGGATGCCACGGGCGCCGCGCAGGTCCACGTCTTCCAGCAGCGGGCTGGAAATCGCCGCCTGGGCCGCTTCGGAAGCCCGGTTTTCGCCGCTGGCGACGCCGGTGCCCATCATCGCGGTGCCCATTTCGCTCATCACCGTGCGCACGTCGGCGAAATCGACGTTGATCATGCCCGGACGCACGATCAGGTCGGCGATGCCCTTCACCGCGCCCTGCAGCACTTCGTTGGCCGCCTTGAAGGCGTCCAACAGGGTGGTGGAGCCGCCCAGCACGGACTGCAGCTTCTCGTTGGGGATGGTGATCAGCGAGTGCACGTGCTCTTTGAGCGCTTCGATGCCTTCCTGGGCGGAACGCATGCGCTTGCGACCCTCGAACGGAAATGGCTTGGTGACCACCGCCACGGTGAGGATGCCCAGTTCCTTGGCGATCTCGGCCACCACCGGCGCCGCGCCGGTGCCGGTGCCGCCACCCATGCCCGCGGTGACAAACACCATGTCGGCGCCTTCCAGCAGCTCGGCGATGCGCTCGCGATCTTCAATCGCCGATTGACGGCCGATTTCCGGATTGGCGCCGGCGCCCAGGCCCTTGGTGACCTGGCTGCCGAGCTGAATCACGGTTTTCGCCGAGGAGTTACGCAGTGCCTGAGCATCCGTGTTGGCGCAGATGAAATCCACGCCTTCCACGTTGGAGCGCACCATGTGATCGACCGCGTTGCCGCCGCCGCCGCCAACGCCCACTACTTTGATCACTGCGCCATGGGGTACGGAATCTTCCAGTTTGAATTGCATGTTGATCTCCCGTTAATGCTTCCCTGTTTACTGCTTTTCCCAATCCCGCCCGGACCATCCGGACGGGGTTGAAACCTTTGAATCACGCTGGACGCCGGACGCCTGACGCTGGACGCGAAACACCGCGCGGCGAATGCCGTGCAAAGCGTCCGGCGTCTGGCGTCCAGCGTCCGGCGTTTTCATCAAAAATTGCCCTGAAACCATTTCTTGAACCGTTCCATCCAGTTCACTTCGCCGCCACCGGCCTGGGCGCGGGGGCTGCGGCCTTCTTTCTCCATGCGCTGGCCGTACAGCAGCAGGCCCACGGAGGTGGAATAGATCGGGTTGCGTACCACGTCGGTGAGCCCGGCCACGCCCTGGGGGGTGCCCAGACGCACCGGCATGTGGAAAATCTCTTCCGCCAGTTCCACCGCGCCTTCGATCTTGGAAGAGCCACCGGTGAGCACGATGCCGCCGGGGATCATGTCCTCGAAGCCGGAGCGGCGGATTTCCGCTTGGATCAGGGTGAACAGCTCGTCGTAGCGCGGCTCCACCACCTCGGCCAGGTTCTGGCGGCTGAGGGTGCGCGGCGGCCGGTCGCCAACGCTGGGCACCTTGATGGTCTCGTCGGCGCCGGCCAGTTGCGTCAGCGCGCAGGCGTACTTGATCTTGATTTCGTCGGCGTGCTGCTTGGGGGTGCGCAGCGCCATGGCGATGTCGTTGGTGACCTGGTCGCCGGCGATGGGGATATTGGCGGTGTGGCGAATCGCCCCCTCGGTGAAAATGGCGATGTCGGTGGTGCCGCCGCCGATGTCGACGATGCACACGCCCAGCTCGCGCTCGTCTTCGGTGAGGGTGGAATGGGCGCTGGCCAGTTGCTCCAGGATCACGTCTTCCACTTCCAGGCCGCAACGGCGCACGCATTTCTCTATGTTCTGAACCGCGTTCACGGCGCAGGTCACCAGGTGCACCTTGGCTTCCAGGCGCACGCCGCTCATGCCCACCGGCTCGCGCACGCCCTCTTGGTTGTCGACCACGTATTCCTGGGGCAACACATGCAGGGTTTTCTGATCCGCAGGAATCGCCACCGCCTGGGCCGCGTCGATCACCCGGTCGATGTCCGCCTGGGTCACTTCCCGGTCGCGGATCGCGACGATGCCATGGGAATTAAGGCTGCGGACGTGGGAGCCAGCGATGCCCGCGTAGACCGAATGGATCTGGCAGCCGGCCATCAGTTCCGCCTCTTCCACGGCGCGTTGAATCGAGCGCACGGTGGCTTCGATGTCCACCACCACGCCTTTCTTCATGCCCCGCGAGGGTTGGGAGCCCAGGCCGACCACCTCGACAACGCCCGCATCGGTGACCTGACCGACAATGGCCACCACCTTGGAGGTGCCGATGTCCAGTCCCACGATCATGTTGTCTATTGCATTCGCCATTAGAGGTCTGTCCTCTGTCTCGTTACGCGTTCTTTTCCGCTTTGGGATCGCGCCAGGTCACCGCCATGCCATCGGCATAGCGCAAATCGACCCGCGCCACGCCCCGGCTGTCGGCGCTCAACACACCGCGATACAGGCGCACAAAGCGGCGCAGCTTACCCACATAGTTTTCCCGGTCGACCACCAGCTGCATGTTGTTGTCCAGACTCAGCCGGGCGGTCAGCCGGGCGTTCACTTCCATCCGATCGATGTTCAGGCCCACTTCACGCAGCAGCTTGCTCATGCTGTGATAAAAGCCCATCACCTCGTCGAGCCGCTGCTCAGGGCCGGTCAGCCGGGGCAAACCGCTCAGGTCGTACTGCTTGAGCCCCTTGAACGGCTCACCGTTGCTGGACACCAGCACCGCTTCGTTCCACACCGCCACCGGCTCGCGCTCGGTGACCTGCAGTTTCACGGTGTCCGGCCATTGGCGGCGCACCGACACCTCCGCGACCCAGCTCAATCCGCGGGCGCGCTGGTAAATCTCATCCAGCGGCGCGGAGAAATAATTGGCGTCGCGCACCAGCGCGGCCAGCGCCGTCTGCACCTGCTGTTGCCGGCGCACGTCGGTGACGCCGTCCACGCCGACCTTGCGGATCGGGTATTGATCCAGCACCCGTGGCAACCAGATCGCAGCGGCCATCACCACCACCGCCACCATGCTGACCAGCAGCCAGGGCAACGCCGAGGCCAGGCGCTGGCGCAACGGCACGCCTGGCGCCTTGCGTCTGACGGTGGACGCCCTGGCGGACGCCCCGCGCGTGCGGCGCGCGGCGTCCGGGGCACGGCGGGGCGCTCTAGCCACGGGCCTTGCTCCCTTTTCGGGCGCGCCGGGGCGGGAAGCGATCCACCGCTTCCAGCAGAATGCGCGCCACCAGCGTGGGAAAATCGTCGCCGTCCGCCTTGGCGGCCATCGGCACCAGGCTGTGATCGGTCATGCCGGGCACCGTGTTCACCTCCAGCAGTTGCCAATCGCCGTTCTGGTCGCGCATCACGTCAACGCGCCCCCAGCCCTGGCAACCCACCGCCCGGAACGCCCGCAGCGACAGCTCGCGCAGCGCCTGTTCCTCACCGTCGCTGAGCCCGGCCGGGCACAGATACTCGGTGGTGTTGGCCTGGTATTTGGCTTCGAAGTCGTAGAACGCATTGGGCGTTTTCAAACGGATCGCCGGCAGCGCCCGGCCATCGACAATGGCCACCGTGTATTCCGGGCCGTTCACCCAGGCCTCGACCAGCACTTCGCTGTCATAGCGGCGCGCGGTGTCCAGCGCCTTCGCCAGCTCCGATTCGCTGTCCACCTTGGCCATGCCAATCGACGAGCCCTCGTGGGAAGGCTTCACCATCAGCGGGTAGCCCATCGGGTGATCGTCGCGGCCGGCCACGTAGAAGTCCGGGGTCGGCAGGCCCGCGCCTTTCCACAGCTGTTTGGTGCGCACCTTGTCCATGCCGATCGCCGAGGCCATCACCCCGGAACCGGTATAGGGCAGCCCCAAATGCTCAAGCACGCCCTGGATCACGCCGTCTTCGCCGCCACGGCCGTGCAAGGCGATGAACGCCACTTCGAAGCCCTTGAGGGTGTCCACGTCCACTTCCGAGGGGTCGACCAGCTCGGCGATCAGGCCCAGTTTGCGCAGCCCCTGGTGCACCGCGGCGCCGCTCTTCAAGGACACCGAACGCTCCGCGGAGGCGCCGCCGGCCAGTACCGCCACCCGGCCGATCCGTGACAGACGCTGTTTCAAGTCGTTATCCAACATGTTTGCCTCCCGGTTCACCGGTGACATGTTCCGCCAGATCCCGGGCGATACCGCCCACGTTGCCGGCGCCCTGCGTGACCAGCAGATCGCCGTCTTCCAGCAGACCGCTCAGCAACTCCGGCAACCGCGCCGGGTCATCCACGAACACCGGCTCGACCTTGGCGCGCTTGCGGATGCTGCGCAGCAGCGCGCGCGCATCGGCGCCCGGAATCGGCGCCTCGCCGGCCGGGTAGACTTCCAGCATCAGCAGTTGATCGACGCCGCACAGCACGTCCACGAAGTCCTCGTAGAGATCCTGGGTGCGGGTATAGCGGTGCGGCTGGAACAGCATCACCAGACGTCGATCCGGCCAGCCCTCGCGAATCGCGGCGACGGTGGCGGCCACTTCGCGGGGGTGGTGGCCGTAGTCGTCCACCAGGGTGGCGGTGCCGGCACCGAAGTCGTATTCGCCCAGTACGTCGAAGCGCCGGCCCACGCCGGTAAAGCCGTTCAAACCGCGCACGATGGCCTGGTCGTCAGCGCCCTCGTCGGCGGCCACGGCAATCGCCGCCAGTGCGTTGAGCACGTTGTGACGGCCGGGCATGTTGAGCGTGATGTGCAGCGGCTCGCCCTCGGTGCGCACTACCCGGAACGCCGTGCTCATACCGTTTTGCACTACCTGTTCAGCACGCAGATCGGCGTCTTCGCTGAAGCCGTAGCGGATCACCTGGCGGTTCACGCGCGGCAGCAGCTTGCGCACCACCGGGTCGTCCACGCACATCACCGCCACGCCGTAGAACGGCAGGTTGTGCAGAAATTCGATAAAGGTGTTTTCCAGGCGCGCGAAATCGCCGCCGTAGGTGTGCATGTGGTCCGCGTCGATGTTGGTGACGATGGCACTCATCGGCTGCAGATGCAGGAAGCTGGCGTCGGATTCGTCCGCCTCGGCGACCAGATAGCGGCTTTGCCCCAGGCGCGCGTTGGTGCCGGCGCTGTTCAGGCGGCCACCGATCACGAAGGTCGGGTCCAGGCCCGCTTCGCCGAGGATCGCCGCCACCATCGAGGTGGTGGTGGTCTTGCCGTGGGTGCCGGCCACGGCGATGCCGTGGCGGAAGCGCATCAGCTCGGCCAGCATTTCCGCGCGCGGCACCACCGGCACCCGGCGCTGGTGGGCTTCGGCGACTTCCACGTTATCGCTGTCCACCGCCGTGGAGGTCACCACCACGTCGGCGTGTTCGATGTTTTCCGCGCGGTGGCCGATTTCCACGCGCACGCCCAGGCCACGCAGGCGCTCCACCACCGCCGATTCCTTGATGTCGCTGCCGCTGATCGCGTAGCCCTGATTGGCCAACACCTCGGCGATGCCGCACATACCGGCGCCACCGATGCCGACGAAATGAATGCCGCGAATGCGGCGCATTTCCGGCACCACGTGACTTTCCATTGCCGGCCTATTGCCCATTGGCCACCTCCTGACAAATTCGCGCCACCCGTTGGGCGCTGTCGGCCACGGCGAGCTGGCGGGCGCGCTGGGCGATCTGCGCCAGCGCGTCGCGTTCGGTCATGCCGGCCAGGCTGCGCGCCAGGGCGCCGGCGTTCATTTCCTGCTGAGGCAGCATCAGCGCCGCGCCGCGATCCACCAGCCAACGCGCGTTGAGGGTCTGGTGATCGTCCACCGCCGTGGGCAGCGGCACGAACAGCGCGGCGACGCCGGCGGCGGCCACTTCCGCCACCGTCAAGGCGCCGGCCCGGCACACCACCAGATCGGCCCAGCCGTAGGCTTCCGCCATGTCCTCGATGAATTCACTGACCCGTGCCTTGAGGCCCAGCGCCCGATACACCGGCGCCGCCTCGTCTTCACGGTGGGCGCCGCACTGGTGCCGCACTTCCAGATGGTTGCCCAGCGCCGCCAGCAGCAGTTCCGGCAGATCCTGATTCAGCGACAAGGCGCCCTGGCTGCCGCCCAGCACCAGTACCCGCAAGGGACCCCGGCGGGTGGCGTAACGTTCCTCGGGAGACGGCAATTCCGTGATCGCGGTCCGCACCGGGTTGCCCACCCAGACGCCGCCGGGCATGGCGCCTTCGAAACCGACCAGGGTTTCGGCCGCGAAGCGACTCAACAGACGATTGGTCAGGCCCGGCACCGCGTTCTGCTCATGCACCACCAGCGGCACGCCAGAGAGCCGCGCGGCGAGCCCGCCCGGGGCACTGACGAAGCCACCAAAACCGACCGCCAGCACCGGCTGTTCGCGACCGATCAGACGGCGTGCCTGCCACAGCGCGCGCAGCAATTGCAGCGGCCCGAGGATCTTGCGTTTCAAGCCGCCGCCGCGCAGCCGCCCCACGCCCAGGATTGCCATTTCGAAGCCGTACCGGGGCACCAGCCGGGTTTCCATGCCGTTTTCCGCGCCCAGCCACAGCACCCGGTAGCCGGCCGCCGCCAACTGCTCGGCCGCCGCCAGCGCGGGGAAAACGTGACCGCCGGTGCCACCGGCCATGATCAGAACCGTGGCGCTCATCGCGGGTTCCTCCCACGTGCCTGCAGCTGGGTCTGTTCGGCGCCGGCGCGCAACACCAGCGCCACCATGACCGCGGAAATCACCAGCGAGGAACCGCCATAACTGACAAACGGCAGCGTCAGACCCTTGGTCGGCAGCACGCCCATGTTCACACCCACGTTGATAAACGCCTGGGCGCAGAACACCAGCGCGGTGCCGTACACCAGGTAGGCGTGATAGAGAAAGCCGCGCTCTTCCAGCGCCCGGCCAATGCCGAACACCCGCCAGCCGAGCACGCCAAACCCGGCCACCATCGCCAGGGTGCCGAGCAGGCCCCACTCTTCGGCGAGCACCGCGAACACGAAGTCGGTGTGCGCTTCGGGCAGGTAGAACAGCTTTTGCACACTGTTGCCCAGGCCCACGCCCAGCCAGCCGCCACGGCCGAACGCGATCAGACTCTGGGTGAGCTGATAGCCGGCGCCGTACTGGTCCGCCCAGGGGTTGGTGAAGCTCATCAAGCGCGCCACCCGATAGGGCTCGGCCATGGCCACCACGCCGGCCAGCGCCACCGCGCCCAGGCCGATCAACAGAAACCGCAGAGTCGGCACGCCGGCCAGGAACAACATGCCCATGGCGGTGATGCCCAAAACCACCACGGCGCCGAAATCCGGCTCCAGCAACAGCATGAAAGTGAGCACGCCCAGCACCCCCAGCGGCACCAGGAACGCTTTCCAGCGGCTCTCGAGAGCGGCTTTGTGTTGGGCGATGTAGCCGGCCAGGTACAGCACGAAGCACAGTTTGACGATCTCCGAGGCCTGGATGGTCACCCCGGGGATCGCGATCCAGCGGGTGGAGCCGTTGACCTCGCGACCCAGGCCGGGCACGAACACCAGCACCAGTGCCACCAGCGCCACTGGCAACATGGCGAAGCGCAGCTTCTCAAGCAGCGCCATCGGCACGCAGCAATACACCAGCGCGCCCACACCCACGCTGATCAGCAAATAGATGCCGTGGCGCAGGCCATAATAGAAGGGGTTGCCCAGTTCGGTTTCGGCGATTTGCAGCGACGCGGAAGTGACCATCACCAGACCAGCCAGCGCCAGCAGCAGCACCGTCCACAGAAGCGGCCGGTCGAACCGGGCGCCGGGGGCCAGCAACGCGCGCGGCACTCTAAACATGGCTCACCTCCCGGGCGCGGGCGGTGAAGTCGTCGCCACGTTCGGCGTAACCGCTGTACATGTCGAACGAAGCGCACGCCGGCGACAACAGCACCGCGTCACCGGGCCGCGCCAGTTGCGCGGCGCGTTTGACCGCCGTGGCCATGTCGCCGACCCGCTCGCAGGGCACGCCGTTGAGGCCGTCGGCGACTTTGTCGGCGTCTTCGCCAAGCAGCAGCGCGGCGCGCAGATATTGCCGGGCCGGTTCCGCCAACGGCGAAAAGTCCTGGCCTTTGCCCTGGCCGCCGGCAATCAGGATCACCTTGCCGTGCACCGCCTCGCCAATGCCGGTGAGTGCCGCCAGGGTGGCGCCCACGTTGGTGGCTTTGGAATCGTTGAACCAGCGGACGTCGCCGGCTTCGGCGATCTTCTGGCAGCGGTGCGGCAGGCCGGCGAAGCCTTTTACCGTGGCCAGCGCGGTGTCGCGATCAAAACCCAGAGCGTGGCTCATGGCCAACACCGCCAGCACGTTCATGGCGTTGTGGTGGCCGGTGAGCGTGAGCTCGTCGAGATGCAGCAGACGCTCGCCGTTGTGCAGCAATTCATGGCGCTGCGGGTCCAGGCGGTAATCGGCCTGCGGGTGAGTGCCAAAGGTAATTTCCCGGGGCGCCGGCGCCTGCGGGCGGGTGGCGAGATCGTCACGATTCCACACCGCCACCTGACAGCCGTCGTAGATGCGCTGCTTGGCGGCCAGGTAATCGCTGAATTTGCTGTAACGGTCCAGGTGGTCCTGGGACACGTTGAGAATGCTGGCGACCTGGGCATTCAGGCTGTAGGTGGTTTCCAGCTGAAAACTGGACAGCTCGAGAATGTACAGGCCAGCGTCCAGGCCCAGCAGGTCCAGGGCCGGGGTGCCCAGGTTGCCGCCCACGCCAGGCTGCTTACCACAGGCCTGGGCGACTTCACCCAGCAACGTCACCACCGTGCTCTTGGCGTTGGAACCGGTGATGCCCACCAGCGGGCGGCTGGCGGCGCGGGCGAACAATTCGATGTCGCCGATCACTTCCTTGCCGGCGGCGATCTGCTCGGCGATGGCCGGCGTCGATACCGCCACGCCCGGGCTGACGATCAACCGCTGGCTGCGCTGCATCCAGCTTTTCTTGAAGCCGCCGGTGTGCAGTTTGAGTTTCGGATACTGCAGACGCAGATGGTCGATCCCGGCCGGCTCGGCGCGGGTGTCCAGAGCGCGCACGGCCATGCCCTGCTCCGCCAGATAGCGGATCACGGAGCGGCCGGAGAGCCCTAAACCAATGACCAGATCGAACGCGTCTTTCGGCATATACGTCTTATCGTCCTTCAGCGAATTTTCAGGGTCGCGAGACCCACCAGTACGAGAATCACGGTGATGATCCAGAACCGCACGATGATCTTCGGTTCCGGCCAGCCCTTGAGTTCGAAATGGTGGTGAATCGGCGCCATGCGAAAAATACGACGGCCGGTGAGCTTGAACGACGCCACCTGCAGCATCACCGAGACGGTTTCCATCACGAACACGCCGCCCATGATGAACAGCACGATTTCCTGGCGGACGATCACCGCCATCACTCCCAGCACCGCGCCCAGCGACAGCGCGCCCACATCGCCCATGAACACCTGCGCCGGGTAGGCGTTGAACCACAAAAACCCGAGCCCGGCGCCACACAAGCCGGCGACGATCACCACCAGCTCGCCGGCGCCAGCGATGTAGGGAATCTGCAGGTAGGTGGCGAATTCGGCGTGGCCGGTGGCGTAGGCGAAGATGCCCAGCGCCGCCGCCACCAGCACGGTGGGCATGATCGCCAGGCCATCCAGGCCGTCGGTCAGGTTGACCGCGTTGGAGGTGCCGTTGATCACGAAATAGGTCAGCACCACGTAGAACCAGCCCATGTTCAACGCCACGCTTTTGAAGAACGGCACGATCAGTTGCGTTTCCGCCGGGCTCTGCGCGCTCCAGAACAGCGCCAGCCCGGCGCCCAGCGCGCCCACCGATTGCCAAAAGTATTTCCAGCGCGCCGGCAGGCCGCGGGGGTTCTTTTCAATCACCTTGCGCCAGTCATCGACCCAGCCGACCGCGCCGAACACCACCATCACGCCCAGGGTGATCCACACGAAGCGATTGGAAAGGTCCGCCCACAGCAGGGTGGCGATCAGAATCGACACCAGAATCAGGCCACCGCCCATGGTCGGCGTGCCGGCCTTGCTCAGGTGGCTCTTCGGGCCGTCGTCGCGGATCGCCTGGCCGACCTGTTTTTCCTGAAGCTTGCGGATCATGATCGGGCCGATCCAGAACGCCAGAAACAGCGCCGTCAGCACCGCCAGAATGGCGCGCAAGGTAATGTACTGGAACACCAGGAATCCGCTGTAAATCTCACCCAGTTGTTCCGCCAGAAACAGCAACATCAGTGCCCCCTCCCCGTGTCGGTGAGCCGTTGCACCACTTGTTCCATGCGGGCACTGCGCGACCCTTTGATCAATACGCTGCCGCCCCGGGCCAGTGTTTCGGCGGCCCGTTCGGCGGCGCTGTTATGGTTTTCCACCGTGTACGCGCCGGCGCCGAACCCCTCGGCGGCGGGCTCCGCGCCGGGCAGCGTCACCAGCGTTTCGATGCCGGCGGCGGCGGCCTCGGCCCCCAGGCCGCGCATCAGATCGGCGGCGTCCGGGCCCAGTTCGCCCATGGCGCCCAGCACCAGCGCGCGCGGCGTCGGCCGGCAGGCCAGCCAGGTAATGGCGGCGCGCACCGAGCCCGGGTTGGCGTTGTAGGTGTCGTCCACCAGCGTGCCGCCCTGGCAGGGAATAACGTTCATGCGCCCGGGCACCGGCTTAAGCAGGGCCAGCCGGTCGGCGACGCTGCTCGGATCAAGGCCCAGCGCCTGTACCGCGCCCAGCGCCAGCACCGCGTTGCCGACCTGGTGAGCGCCCGCCAGGGGCAGCCGCACGCGAACCCCCGAGGGGCTGAGCAGGAACTCGGCGCCACGGTCGTCGAAACTGATGCGCTCGGCGCGCAGTTCACCGTCCTCACCGCCCACGCGCAGCACGCTCAGGCCGAGGGCGCGGGCTTCGCCGGCGAAGAAATCGGCGTAGCTGTCGTCGTTATTGATCACCGCGGTGGCACCGTCGCCGCAACCGCCGAAGATTTCCGCCTTGGCGCGGGCAATGCCGTCCATGGAACCGAACCCTTCCAGGTGCGCGCCGGTGACGTTGGTGACCAGCGCCACCTGCGGCGTGACCAGGGCGCTGGTCCAGGCGATTTCACCAGGGGCGTTGGCGCCCAGCTCAATCACCGCGCGCCGGTGGCCGGCGTTAAGACGCAGCAGGGTCAGCGGCACGCCGATGTCGTTATTCAGGTTGCCCCGGGTATAAAGCGTGTCTTCGCCGAGCATCACGGCGATCATTTCCTTCACCGTGGTCTTGCCGGCGTTGCCAGTCACCGCCACGCGCGGCACCGGAAACTGCCGGGCGTAACCGGCGGCCAGGCGGCCCAGCCCCTGGCGGGTATCGCTCACGCGCACCACCGGGAAATCGCTGTTCGGCGCGCCGGCCTGGTCCACCAGCGCCGCCACGGCGCCGGCCTGGCGGGCCTGGGCAATAAAGTCGTGGCCATCGAAACGCTCGCCGCGCAGGGCCACGAACAGATCGCCCGGGGCCAATGAGCGGGTGTCGGTGTTGACCGCGCTGATGGTCAGGTCGCCGCCGATCAGAGTGCCGCCGGTCCAGTCACGGATTTGCGAAAGACGCATCATCGCGCACCTCCCGACGGGGCCGCGCGCCAGTGCTCCAGCGCCGCGCGGGCCAGCAGGCGGTCGTCCATGGGATAACGGTGGCCGGCCATGTCCTGATAATCCTCATGGCCCTTGCCGGCCAGCAGCACCACATCGCCGGGCTCGGCGGCCGTCACCGCGTGGCTGACCGCGCTGGCGCGGTCGGCGAGGCAGCGTACCCGCTCGGGGCGTTCGACGCCGGCCAGCATCTGATTGATGATCTGCTCAGGCGCCTCGCCACGGGGATTGTCGCTGGTGAAGATCACCTGGTCGGCGCCGCGCTCGGCGACCGCCCCCATCAGCGGCCGCTTGCCGGTATCGCGCTCACCGCCGCAACCGATTACGCAATGCAAACGCCCCGGGAAGTGATCCCGCACTGCCGCCAACGCCTTTTCCAGGCCGTCGGGGGTGTGGGCATAGTCGACCAGCACGGTGGGCTTGCCAGTGGCGCGCACCGGCTCCATGCGGCCAGGCACCGCGGTAAGCGCCCGTAGCGCCCGGCTCAGACGCTCGCTGTGCGGCTCCAGGCCATGCAGCACGCCGGCCACCGCCATCACGTTGCTGAGGTTGAACCGTCCGAACAGGGGCAGCGCCACCTCGACCCGCTCACCGCCCACCGATAGCGTCACGTCCATGCCGTGCTGGTGGGGCGAGAACGCCAGGCAGCGCACCGTGGCGCCGCTCTGATCGCCAAACGTAATGCAACGCACGCCGTCGTTGAGCCGCGCCAGCAGAGCCGGCGCCGCCGGGTCGTCGTTATTGATCACCGCCTGCTTGAGTTCGGCGCGGGTAAACAGCGCCGCCTTGGCCACCAGGTAGGTGTCCATGTCGCCGTGGTAGTCGAGATGGTCGCGGCTGAGATTGCTGAACACGGCGATCGTCACGGGCGTATCGCCGAGGCGATGCTGGTCCAGGGCGTGGGAAGAGACTTCCATGGCAACGCTGTCGGCGCCGGCGTCGCACAATGCGCGCAGCGCCCGTTGCAGGGTGATCGGATCGGGTGTGGTGTGGCCGGTGGTCAGTTCCTGGCCCTTAAGGCCGGCGCCCAGGGTGCCCATCAGCCCACACGAATGGCCCAGCGCATTGAGGGCATCACGCAGGAACCAGGTAATGCTGGTTTTGCCGTTGGTGCCGGTGACGCCAATCACCCGCAGGGCCTGCCCCGGCTGGTTAAAGAAACGGGCCGCCAACACGCCGAGCTGGCGACGCAAATCCGGCACCGCGATGCATTCGACACCGTCGCAACGGCGCACCGTGAAGCGCTCACCCTCTTCCAGCACCGCCGCCGCACCGGCCTGAATCGCCTGATCGATATAGCACCGGCCATCGGCCTGGTGCCCGGGCACCGCCAGAAACAGATCGCCGGGCTGCACCGCGCGGCTGTCCAGCCGCAGCTCGGCAATCAGGCGCTCCCGCAGGGGCGCCGGCAGCGGGGAATCGGGCAGCAAATGCCGCAGCGCGATCATGACGGACCTCCGCCATCCAAATTGCCGGCGATCAGGCCATCGGTCTGATCCGGCGGGATGTGCAGGGTGCGCAGCACGCCGCCGACCACGGCGGAGAACACCGGTGCCGCCACCAGGCCGCCGTAATAGGCGTCGCCTTGCGGGTCGTCAATCACCACGGCGGCGGCGATGCGCGGGTTGGAGGCCGGCGCCACGCCGGCAAAAATGCCCGTGTAGCGATCGTCCGCGTAGCCGTGGGCGGTCACTTTGTGCACGGTGCCAGTCTTGCCGGCGACCATATAGCCGGGAATTTGCGCCCGGCGGGCGGTGCCTTCCAGGCTGACCACGGTTTCCAGCATATCAATGATTGAATGGGCCACGTCGCGGCCGATCACGCGCTCGCCCTTCGGCGGCTTATCCACTTTGACCATCGACAGCGGCACGCGCTGGCCATCGTTGGCGAGAATCGCGTAAGCCTGGGCCAATTGCAGCGCCGACACGCTGACGCCGTACCCGTAGGACAACGCCGCCCGCTCCACGTCGCGCCAGCGCGCGCGTATCGGCAGCACGCCATCGCTCTCGCCGGGGAAGCGCACCCCGGTGACCTGGCCGAAACCGAAACGCTCCAGATACCCGGGCAGCACCGACGGGTCCATGGAGAGGGCAAGCTTGCTGGTGCCCACGTTGGAGCTTTTGGTGAGAATGGTGGTGACGTCGATGACACCGTAATCGCGGTGATCATGAATGGTCTTGCTGCCCACCCGCAGGGAGCCGGGATGGGTGTTGACCATGGTGGTCGGTTCCACCAGGCCCTGCTCCAGGGCGGCGGCCACGGTGAACGGCTTCATCGTTGAACCCGGCTCGAACAGATCGGTCACCGCCCGGTTGCGCAGGCTGCCACGGGTGATGCCGGAGCGGTTATTGGGGTTGTAGCCGGGCTGGTTGACCATCGCCAGCACTTCGCCGGTTTTTACGTCCAGCACCACCACCGACCCGCCTTTCGCCTTGAAACGGCGGGTGGCGGCCAGCAGCTCTTTATAGGCCAGGTACTGCAAACGCAGATCCAGGCTCAGGGTCACGTCCTTGCCCGGCGCGGCGGGCTGGATCACCTCGATGTCCTGGATCACCCGGCCAAGCAGGTCACGCACCACCTTCTTACGGCCCGCTTCACCGGACAGCGTGTCCTGGAACGCCAGCTCGACGCCCTCCTGGCCTTTTTCATCGATGTTGGTGAAACCAACCACGTGGCTGGTCACTTCACCGGCCGGGTAGTAGCGGCGGTATTCGGTGAGCGGATAGATGCCGGCCACTTTTTTGTCCAGCACGGTCTGCGCCTGTTCCGGCGCCAGCCCGCGGGCCAGATAAATGAACTCTTTGCTCTCGTGCTTCCTGACCCGGGCGGCGAAGTCCTGGCTGTTGATGATCGGGTTGCTGCCCAGGCTCGACCACTGTTCCGGGTGTTCCAACGCTTCTTTCGGGTTGGCCCACAACGTAATCACTGGCGTGCTCACCGCCAGCGGCCGGCCGTCGCGGTCACGAATCACACCACGGTGGGCGGCCACCGGCTCCACGCGCAGATTGCGAATGTCACCCTGGTGGGCGAGGAATTCGCGCTCCAACACCTGAAGATCCACCGCGCGAACCACCAACAAAGAGGCGCACACCGCCCAGAACGCCAGCACGAAGCGCCAGCGCAGGGTGGTGTTGGGTTTCCGTGTCGCCTTGCGGCGCGCTGCCCCTCTCATGGCTTTATCATCACTCTTTCGTCGGTGACCGGTAGTTTCATGCCCAGCTCTTCACGGGCCAGGCGCTCCACCCGGGCATAGCTGCCCCAGGTGCTGTGTTCCAATAACAACTGCCCCCAACGGGTCTCCAGCTGCGCCTGCTGGCGCTGCAACTGCTGAGAGCGGTCGGTGAGCCGGCGCGCTTCGTGCACGCTGTAGGCCACGCCCAAGGCGGACGCCACCACCAGTGCCAGCAGCACCACCGGCGCCCAACGGGCGGCCATCAGGCCACTTTCTCCGCTACCCGCAGCACCGCGCTGCGGCTGCGCGCATTGGCGCGCACTTCGTCTTTGCCAGCGCGCAGCGCCTTGCCCAGCGCCTGCAGCCGCACCGACTTTTCAGTGCCCAGCGGCAAACCGCCACGCCCTTTCGGCGCTTGGCCCGAGTGATCACGGATAAACCGCTTCACCAGACGATCTTCCAGAGAATGGAAGCTGATAATGACGAGACGCCCGCCGATGGCGAGCGTCTCGAGGGTCTGGTCGAGCGCGTTTTCCAGCGCTTCCAGCTCCCCGTTTATATAGATGCGCAAGGCCTGGAAGCTGCGCGTGGCCGGGTGCTTGCCCGGCTCGCCGCGCCCCATCACCGATTCGATCAATGTGGCCAACTCACCGGTGCTGCGAATCGCCTGCTCCTCGCGGCGCCGGCAGATGGCGCGGGCAATGCGCCGGGACTTGCGCTCATCGCCGTACTGGTAGAGCACATCGGCAATGCTTTTTTCATCGGCGCGCGCCAGCCAGTCGGCAACGCTCTCGCCGTGCTCCGGGTCCATGCGCATATCCAGCGGCCCGTCACGCAAAAAGCTGAAGCCGCGCGCCGGATCGTCCAGTTGCGGCGAGGACACGCCCAGGTCCAGCAGCAGGCCGTCAATGGCGCGGTCCTGCTCGGCCACCAGCGCCGGCAGGCAATCAAAACGGCTGCGGCAAATGCGAAAACGGCTGTCCTCGCGGGACAGCCGTTCACCCTCGGCCACCGCCTGTGGGTCGCGATCCACTCCGATCAGCGTGGCGTCGGCGTCGAGCCGGGCCAACAGCGCACGGCTGTGACCACCACGGCCGAAGGTGCCGTCCACGTATAATCCGTCCGAGCGGGTGGTCCACATTTCCAGTACCTCCTCCAGCATCACCGGCCGGTGTTCGTACTGCCCGTTGTTATCGCTCATCAGAAGGACAGCGCCTGCACGCTCTCGGGCATGGCGTCCTGGTCCAGATTTTGTTGCTCGAGCTCGATCCAGGTTTCTTCGGCCCAGATCTCAAAGCGGTGCATCAGGCCGACCAGCATGGCTTTCTTATCCAGCCCCACCACCGAGCGCAGCTCCGGGGCGACCAGCAAACGGCCACTGCCGTCCATATCGACCTCCACCGCCTGACCCAGAAAGCGGCGCTTCAAGGCACGCACCTGGGCGTGCGCATCACTCTGGGCGGCCACCTGCCGGGCGATGTCCTTCCACTCGGGCAGCGGATACATCACCAGGCAGGCGTCATAGGGGTGCTGAGTGAGCACAACACGGCCACCGCAAGCGCCGTTCAGCGACTCGCGGTACCGCGTCGGCACAGTCAGCCGACCTTTCGCATCCAGATTGAGCGCCGTACGCCCGTTGAACACTGGTCTTCCCCTCTCTTATAGGAAGCTGGGTCCATCCCACTTCCTGCCACGGGATGAGTGATTTTTCCCACTTCAACCCACTTCTAACCACAATGCGACACTCTATGGCCAGCCAAGAGAACAAGTCAAGCGGACGGAAACCGTTGAATGTAAAAGAAACTCTTTGAAAATCAGTTTGTTAGCTGAGTCACAAAGACAGGAGGAGAGGAATATCGCGAACACTTGTATAGAGAATCAGCCGCGTGCGGGTCGCAGCTCACAAGTTACTTTAAGTGTTAGATTCTTTTGGAATAAAAAACTGGGCAAGCCGGCAAATATGGAAGAAAACGGGTGAGTACTGACTAACGCGGGAGAGGCTAGAAACAGGGGAGAGGATGAAGGGAACAGGATCGGTTGGGGGTGACGGGGCCCGCCGGGCTTCGTTGAAGGGGCTGCAAGCTACAAGCTGCAAGCTACAAGGGCGGCTACGTAGCGGCCTTTGCAGCTTGCAGCTTGCAGCTTGCGGCTCGAATAAAGTGGGTCGGTCGATAAGCCGGGTTCTGTCGTGGACAGCCATTCATCTGGGACCCGCGTCGCCGCGAGCCTCTAGCGACCTACCCGAATCCAGCGCGGGCCGCGCCAATGGATTCCTATTTGGTCTTGCTCCGGGTGGGGTTTACCCTGCCACCGCTGTTGCCAGCGGCGCGGTGCGCTCTTACCGCACCTTTTCACCCTTACCCGATGATCCGAAAAACACCGGGCGGTACGTTTTCTGTGGCACTGCCGTAACCACGCCGTCACCAGCGCAGTCCCCAGGCGTTACCTGGCACCCTGCCCTATGGAGCCCGGACTTTCCTCCAGTGGTTCACACCACCAGCGGCTGCCTGACCGACCCGCCGCGGAGTGTATAGCAGCGCGGGGGAACAGGGAACAGGTTCAGGCCATGCCGACGGAGCGGCCGTGGTTTTCGGGATGCGGTTAAAAGTTGAAAGTTAAAAGTTGAAAACGAGACCGCTCAGCAAGCGCCATGCTGTCTGGAGCGTCTGTAACTTTTAACTTTTAACTTTCAACTGCTCACCACGGAGCCCACCGCTCGCCCAGCACACCAGGTCTTCGCCTGTGCGCTGGTTACTCCTGCAACCCCTCCAAATACCCATACAACGCCTGCCGTTTCAAACCCGTGTGGCCGGCGAGGATGCGGGCGGCGCGGGAGAGGGGCAATTCCTGAAGCAGGGCACGGGCGAGAGCCTGGTCCTGGTCGCTGAGTTCGCTGCCACGGGCCGCCGGCGAGAGCACCAACACCAGTTCGCCACGTTGCTGGTCGCTGTCGCCGCGCACCCACTCCAGCAGTTCGGCGACGGGCGCGCGGCGCACGGTTTCGAACCGTTTGGTCAGTTCCCGACACAGGGTCAGCTCGCGCTCCGGCGCGACGTGCGTGGCCAGGCTCTCCAGCAGCGTCAGCACTCGGTGCGGTGCTTCGAAGATAATGCTGGTGATGTCCAGCCGCGCCAACCGCTCGATCGCCTTTTCGCGCACCGCCCCCTTGGCGGGCAAAAAACCCTCGAACAGAAACCGGTCACTGGGCTGCCCGGACACCGCCAGCGCCGCCAGCAGGGCCGAGGCGCCCGGTATCGGCACCACCGCCACACCGGCTTCCTGGCAGGCGCGCACCAGCCGGTAGCCGGGGTCACTGACCAACGGCGTGCCAGCGTCACTGATCAAGGCGCCGTTCTCACCGGCCACCAGACGCGCCACCAGCTCCGGGCTGCGCTGCTCTTCGTTGTGGTCATGGCAGCTGATCAGTCGCTGCTCCAGGCCCAGTTGCTGCATCAATTTGTGGCTGTGCCGGGTGTCCTCGGCGGCCACCCAGTCGACCTCCGCGAGCACGCTTAACGCGCGGCGGGTAATGTCGTCCAGATGGCCGATCGGCGTGCTGACTACGTACAGGGAGCCGCTCATTTCGTGCACTGCCTCGCTGACTGGAACAAAGGCCTCCGGGGCGGGGGTGATTCGGAGGTTCCAAACCGCCTACAATAGCCGCTTCATTCGCGCAGTAGCAAAGGGTTGCACCAACGCCATGGAACTTCGACAGGCTCGTCTGGCCATCCTGGCCATTGTTTTCGCCGTCGCCGGCTGTGCCCAATTGCCAGCCCAGCAAAACACCGCTTCCAGCAAGGAGGTGGTGCCCGCCCGGCAGGCTCCCAGCCAGCTCAGCAGCGCCACCAATCAGCTCGACCAGCTCAGCGGCGCGGCGCGCGCCGACACGGCGCTGGCCTGGGCCCAGTATTACCTCACCCATGAGCGTGTCGAGGACGCCGGCGAGTTACTGGACCGGGTCGGCAACGGCAACCTGGATCAGACCCAGCGCTACAATTGGCTGCGCTTGAGAGCCCAGGCCTGGCTGGCCAGCCAGCACCCGGACCGGGCGCTGGCCCTGCTGGATCAGTACAGCGGCACCACCAGCGGCTTCGACGCCCAGCGCCGCGCCGGCCTCAATCTGCTGCGCGCCGACGCCCTCTATCTGGATGGCCAGATGATGGCGAGTCTGGAAGAGCGGGTCGCGGTGGACCCGCTGCTCGGCAGCGGCGACCAGAGCTACAACCGCAAGCTCACCTGGGAAACGCTGATGGCGCTGCCGCTGCAAACCCTGGAAGAAAACAGCGCCAACGCCTCCGGCGATCTGCGCGGCTGGCTGGAGCTGGCGCAACTGTACCGGGACCCGCAGGCCAACCTGGACGGCCAGATCAATCAGCTTCAGGACTGGCGTTCGCGCTGGCCCAACCACCCCGCCGCCGAGCAGCTTCCCGGCATGGTCAACGCCATGCAGACCGCGGCCCGCGAGCGTCCCAGCCACGTCGCCGTGCTGCTGCCCGAATCAGGCCCGCTGGCCGGCGCCGCCCAGGCGATTCGCGATGGCCTGATGACCGGTTATTACAGCGCCCGCGACGCCGGCAACTCGACACCGGAGCTGCGCTTTTACGATGTCAGCGGCGGCGATCCGCAGGCGGTCTATCAACGGGCCGTCACCGAAGGCGCCGAGTTCGTGATTGGCCCGCTGGCCAAGGACAACGTCGCCGCGCTGGCCGCCATGGGCACGCCGCCGGTGACCACCCTGGCGCTCAACTACCTGGACCAGAACAGCGAGAACGCACCGCTGTTCCAGTTCGGCCTGGCCCCGGAAGACGAAGCCCGCCAGGCGGCCCGCCAGGCGCTGCGCGAAGGCCACCGCTACGCGGGCGTGCTGTATCCGGAAACCGAGTGGGGCCTGCGCATCAGCCAGGCCTTCATGACCGAATGGCAACAGGGCGGTGGCCAGATCGCCGCGCAGAACACCTTCAGTGACGACAGCATCGGTGAATCGGTGAAGGCGCTGATGGGCCAGGCCCGCTCCCACCAGAGCCAGCAAGGCTATGGCGGCGGTGGCGGCGAATACGAGCCGCACGTGGGCCAGGACATGAGCTTTGTGTTTCTGGTCGCCAACCCCAATGAAGGCCGCCAGATCAAACCGGCGCTGAACTTCCACTACGCCCGTTATTTGCCGGTTTACAGCACCTCCTATATTTACGACGGCACCCCCGCGCCCCGCCGCGACCAGGACCTGGACGGTGTGCGCTTCCTGGACATGCCCTGGGTGCTCTACACCGACAGCCGTCTGCATCAGCGCGCCGCCGAAACCTGGCCGGAAGGCCACGGCCGCTATACCCGCCTGTTCGCCATGGGCGTGGACGCCTACCGGTTGCAAGCACGCCTGTCGATGCTGCGCCATCTTCCCGACAGCCGCTTACCCGGCATCACCGGTAACCTGCATCTCAACGGTGCGCGGCTGGTGCGCGAGTCCAACTGGGCGGTATTCCGCCACGGTGAGCCGACGCCATTGCCGCAAATCAGCGGCGCGCCGGGAACGGATGAGCTGGAGTAAGAAAGACACCGGCGACCGGGCGGAACGGAACGCCCGGGCCTGGCTGGAGCGCCAGGGCCTGCGCCCGGTGTGCAGCAACTATCGCTGCCGGCTGGGCGAGATCGATCTGATCATGGAGCACCAGGAAACGCTGGTGTTCGTGGAAGTGCGCTGGCGCAGCCGCCATGACTACGGTGGCGCGGTGGCCTCGGTGGACCGGCGTAAGCAACGGCGCCTGACCCAGGCCGCCCGGCATTATCTTGGCCGCCATCCGCAACAGGCCAACCGGCCCTGCCGCTTTGACGTGCTGGGCATGGAGCCGGACCACGATCAGGAAATTCGCTACCATTGGATACCCAACGCTTTCTACGCCAGCGATCATTAAACGGAGACAGACAATGAGTGTAGACCGCATCAGACAGTTGTTCGCCGAAAGCATGGAAACCAAGGCCAAGGCCGGCGAAGTGCTGCCCGAGGCGATCGCGGCGGCCGGCCAGGTGATGGTCGAGTGCCTGCTCAACGGCGGCAAGATTCTCACCTGCGGCAACGGCGGCTCCGCCGGCGACGCCCAGCATTTCTCCTCTGAGCTGCTCAACCGCTTCGAGATGGAGCGCCCCGCCCTGCCCGCCGTGGCGCTGACCACCGACTCCTCGACGCTCACCTCGATCGCCAACGATTACAGCTACAACGAAATTTTTTCCAAACAGGTGCGCGCATTGGGCAACGGCGGCGATGTGCTGCTGGCGATTTCTACCAGCGGCAACTCCGCCAACGTGATCCAGGCGATCCAGGCCGCCCACGACCGGGAGATGAAAGTGGTCGCGCTGACCGGCAAGGAAGGCGGTGAAATGGTGAACCTTTACGGCCCCGGCGACATCGAAGTGAGGGTGCCCGCCAGCTCCACCGCGCGCATCCAGGAGGTGCACCTGCTGGTGATCCACGCCCTGTGTGATTTCATTGACCAACAATTGTTCGGAGGCCCCTGATAATGCGCCACCCCTGGCTGATTCTCCTGCTTGGCGTTCTGCTATTGCCCGGCTGCGCGACCGTGTCGAAGAACATGGCCACCGATCCGGTTGCCAAGGACAGCGGCGCGCGCTCATTCGGTTTTTTTATTGAAGACGCCAACATCGAGCGCAAAGCCAAGCTGGCGCTGGCCCGCGCCAGCGTCGAACTGGACGACGCCCACATCGTGGTGGTCAGCTTCAACGGCAATCTGCTGTTGGCCGGCCAGGTGAGCAGCGATTCGCTGCGCACCCAGGCCGACAACATCGCCCGTGGCATTCGCCATGTGCGGCATGTGCACAATGAGCTCAAGGTCTCCGGCAATTCCGGGTTCCTGGCGCGCACCAACGACGCCTGGCTGACCAGCAAGGTGAAAAGCCGGCTGCTGGTTGATGGCAACACCCCCGGCGCGCGCACCAAGGTGGTCACGGAAAGCGGCGTGGTCTACCTGATGGGCCTGCTCACCCGCGCCGAAGCCGACGCGGTGGTCGCCCAGGTGCAGCAGGTCAGCGGCGTGCAGAAGATCGTCAAGATCATCGAATACATCGACTGAGCCGCGCTATGGGGAGCAAGCCCCCGGCTGCGCCGGTTCGCGGTCTAGGACTGCTCCCACAGCGGCGTTGTCGTGGGGTTGGGTCTGGGGCGGAAGTATTTGTGGGAGATTCTATGGTGTCCTGCAAGAGCAATGACCGTGAGAAGACATCACTTACCGCTGTTGACGCCCTGTTGGGCGTCCTACTTTCTTGCTTGTC
>TARA_R110001606_G_scaffold291_4_pt1 | contig 23996 bp, 22 predicted proteins | sample TARA_R110001606 | Tara Oceans TARA_R110001606 (sample SAMEA4398315) | marine metagenome | biome: Polar Biome; feature: [SRF] surface water layer (ENVO:00010504); material: water (ENVO:00002006), including particulate matter (ENVO:01000060) such as... | depth 5 m
AGGGATCACATCAATATTTTTAAACGCAGTTTTAGTCCAATTAATAAAGTGGAAACGGTCATCGTTACGTCTATCTTCAATAGCGCGGTTTTTTTCAAAAGCATCAGGATCAAACCCTGCGTATTCAACGGCTAATGAGTGATCAACAATCAGCTGTGTTGGTACTACTGGGTTAACTTTAGCTGGATCGCCGCCTTTGGCTGCAATGGCATCACGCAAGCCAGCTAAATCAACCAGCGCTGTTTGTCCCAAAATATCGTGACAGACTACGCGCGCGGGATACCAAGGGAAATCTAAATCTTGTTTGCGTTCGATAAGCTGCGACAGTGCTGCGGTTAGCATTTGCGGCTCACAGCGGCGTACTAAATTCTCTGCTAAAACACGTGATGTATAGGGTAAGGCTGCGTACGCACCAGCCTTAATTTCATCAATTGCAGCTTGGGTGTCAAAATAATCGACATTAGAGTTAGGTAAGGGTTTTCTGTATTTAGTATTGTTTATGATAGTCATTACAAGACTCGCTAATTTGGTGACGGTGGTCGCACACGTATAGCGTGTTTAAGGGATGTATGAAAAAAGAGGCCTTAAAAACTATGCGCTAGTGGCAATGTGCAAAAAATAAAAGGTGAGCGTATTTTCGCCCACCTTTAATAGTCTTAACGTGATTCGATTGGCGTATAACTACGCGCTTCTGGCCCAGTGTAATCTGCACTTGGGCGAATAATACGGTTATTAGCGCGTTGCTCTTTTACGTGTGCGGTCCAGCCTGTTACACGGCTCATAACAAAAATAGGGGTGAATAACTTAGTTGGAATGCCCATAAAGTGATACGCCGATGCATGGAAAAAGTCTGCGTTACAAAATAACTTCTTCTCACGCCACATAATTTCTTCACAGCGCACTGATACTGGATAAAGTACCTCGTCGCCTAGCTCTGCAGCGAGTTTTTCAGACCACTTTTTAATGATCACATTACGTGGATCTGATTCGCGATAGATTGCGTGACCAAAGCCCATAATTTTATCTTTACGCTCCAGCATGCCCATTATTTCTTGCTCTGCATGGTCTGCATCTTTAAAGCCTTCAATCATATCCATTGCCGCTTCATTCGCGCCGCCATGTAATGGGCCACGTAACGTGCCAATGGCACCTGTTACACAAGAGTGAATGTCAGATAATGTCGATGCACAAACGCGACCAGTAAAGGTTGAGGCATTAAATTCATGCTCTGCATATAAAATCAGCGATACATTCATCACTTGAGCAAATAACTCTGATGGCGCTTTATCATGTAGTAGCGTTAAAAAATGCGCGCCAACTGAGTCATCATCAGTTTGTGTTTCAATACGCACACCGTCGTGAGTAAAACGATACCAGTAACAAATAATGCTTGGGAATACCGCAACCATACGGTCAATGGCATCATTAGCCTGACTAAAGTCATGCTCCATTTCAAGGTTACCTAGCATAGAGCAACCTGTACGCATGACATCCATTGGGTGCGCGTCTTTTGGAATGTTTTCAAGTACAGTTTTCAGTGCCGGTGGTAAACCACGTAAACTTTTTAGTTTAGCTTTGTATTCGCTAAGCTCTGCAGAGGTCGGTAATTCACCGCGCGAAAGTAGGAAAGATACTTCTTCAAACTGCGCTTTTTCAGCAAGCTCTGCAATGTCGTAACCACAATACGTTAAGCCTGAACCGGTTTGCCCTACTGTACAAAGTGCTGTTTGGCCTGCTACTTGTCCGCGAAGTCCTGCGCCGCCTAATGCTTTATCTACCATGATGTGTCTCCTGTTGAATTTATTATTATTTATCAGATTTTGCTGAAAAAAGGTTATCGAGTGTATTTTCATACGAGTGATAATCTAAAAAGTCATAAAGCTCAGCACGTGTTTGCATATTTTCAATTTGGCTCTGTTGAGAGCCTTCATTTAAAATTGCTGAATAGACGTTAAGTGCCGCTTTATTCATTGCTCTGAACGCGCTGAGTGGGTAAAGCACCATTTCTACGCCTACATCACTTAGTTGCTCTTTAGTATAAATTGGCGTTTGGCCAAACTCAGTAATGTTAGCCAAAATAGGCACATTAATCGCTTTGGTAAAGGCTTGATAGTCGGCAAGATCGTGTACGGCTTCTGCAAAAATCGCATCGGCGCCGGCTTCAACACAGGCTGCTGCACGTTCAATCGCGGCATTTAAGCCTTCTTTTTGAAACGCATCAGTACGCGCCATAATGTAAAAGTCACTGTCAGTTTTAGCATCAACAGCTGCTTTAATACGGTCAACCATCTCGCTTTGCGAGACAATTTCTTTATTCGGGCGATGGCCGCACCGCTTTTGCGCTACTTGGTCTTCAATATGAAACCCCGCCGCGCCGGCTTTGGTCATCTCTTTGACTGTGCGAGCAATATTAAATGCTCCACCCCAACCAGTATCGGCATCAACAAGTAATGGTAAATCGCTGGCACCTGTGATGCGGCGAATATCTTCCAAAACATTATCAAGACTGGTCATCCCCAAATCAGGCATACCAAATGAAGCATTCGCGACACCTGCACCTGAAAGGTAAATTGCTTGATGACCCATTTTTTCAGCCATCATCGCCGTGTAAGCGTTGATTGTGCCGACGACTTGTAATGGATGATTATTGGCAATCGCCTGTTTAAATTTTAATCCTGCTGACATTACATTCTCCTAACTTTGAACGGGGTTGCTTTATGACAACTTATATTTTTTAATGGTTTAATATGACGTTTTTACTGCTCCACGCGCTCATTTTGCGCGGCATGTAAATTAAACTTCGTTTGTATATTGGCTTGCGATGCACTGATATGGCGCTTCATCAATAACTCAGCTAATTCCCCATCATGGTTTTCAATCGCATTAATAATGGCTAAGTGCTCATCAAACGCTTTTGATACGCGAGGCCCAACCATGCCCATTTGCACACGATACATACGAATTAACTGATAAAGTCCGTTACTCAATAAGTGAATAAGGTGGTCGTTTTTACTGCCTTTAATAATGCGATAATGAAAATCCAGATCGCCGGCTTCTTGATAGTAAGACTCACCCTCTTTTACACGTTGTGTTTTCAGATGCTGATTAAGTAATTGCTTTAAACTTTGTACTTCATCCGGTGCCATATTGTCGGCAGCTAAACGACACGCTAAACCTTCAAGCGCACTGCGAACTTGATATACTTCTATTAAACGTTCAGCTGTAAGTGCCACAACACGACAACCCACATTCGCTTTACGCTCAACTAAATAACAACTTTCAAGGCGGTTAAGCGCTTCACGAAGCGTTGCACGGCTTACACCATAACGCTTTGCCAGTTCTGGCTCGGATATCTTGCTACCTTGAACAATACTGCCTTCGACAATTTCTCGACGCATATCCACAAATACCTGATCTGAGGCGGTAGTAATAGGTGTTTCACTAAAAGCATCTTGCGTCATTGTTCACCTTCTGAGATTGTCGACAATTTACGGATACACTATGGTCTTTAGCTGTAAATGTGTCAACCCTAAATCAGTAAAAACTGCGTTTAAAAACGGCTATTGTCGACATAAGTATAATAAATAATGTTTAAAAACACTTAAAACACACATTTATGCACCAAGTGTCGACAGGTTTGTATACTTTAAAAGATTATTTAAGGCACTGCTCTGAGCCACTAATAATGCTAGAATACAACTTTAAAATTCTCTGTGAGCACTGCCTTGGACGCCAATACCTATATTCCCCAGCATTTTATAGATGACGTAAAGACCTATTTACCAGCACACCTAACATTGGATGACTTTCTCAATGCCTGTCGCAGACCGCTTCGTAAATCTGTACGTGTCAATACGCTTAAAATGTCGGTTGAGGATTTTCAGCAGTATGCCCTTGATAGAGGCTGGACATTAAGCCCAATCCCATGGTGTAGCGAAGGTTTTTGGTTAGAGCGCAGTGAACATGAAGAGCAAGCTCTGGCACTGGGTAACACGGATCTACATTTAAGTGGCGCTATGTATGTACAAGAAGCCAGTTCGATGCTGCCACCAATAGCACTTAAAGACGCATTAACTGATGCAACTCATGTGCTCGACATGGCATCCGCTCCTGGCTCTAAAACTTCTCAATTAGCAGCATTAATGAATAATCACGGGGTATTGGTTGCCAATGAACTGTCGTCATCTCGTTTAAAAGTACTCAGCGCAACCTTAAAGCGTATGGGAGTTGGCAATTGTGCATTGTCGCATTTTGATGGGGCTATTTTTGGCGATTATATGTATGAATGCTTTGACAGTATTTTACTCGATGCCCCATGCTCTGGCGAAGGTACGGTTCGAAAAGATGCTGATGCCTTAAAGAATTGGTCAATTGAGTCAAACATTGATATTGCCAAAGTGCAAAAAAACTTAATAAAAAGCGCTTTCTATGCATTAAAACCAGGCGGTACATTAGTCTATTCAACCTGTACTTTAACCCCGCTCGAAAATCAGCAAGTGTGCGAATATCTTCTCACTGAGTTTGCAGAGCATCTTGAAATACAACCATTAGATCATTTGTTTGCAGGTGCAGAGCGAGCCACAACCAGCGAAGGCTATTTGCATGTCTGGCCGCAAACATTCGACAGCGAAGGCTTTTTTATTGCTAAGTTTAAAAAGCTTGCTAGCTGCGATAATCCAAATCAAAAAGTAAAAAAAGGTGCATTCCCTTTTCAGCCGTTTGACAAAAAATCCAGCCAAGCATTTTACACTGAGCTAAAAAAACAATTTGACCTGACATCACTCAGCGGCTCACTAATGCAGCGCGATAAAGAACTGTGGCTATTCCCTGAGCAGTTTGCCGCCATTGAAAACAAAATAAAATACGCGCGACTTGGTATCCACCTCGGCATGATCCACAAAAATGGGGTGCGTCTTAACCACGAATTTGCCACCGTATTTGGTGGCCAATGTAAGGCTAATGTAATTGCGCTAAGTAACGAGCAGGCCAATGACTACTTTCAAGGTAAAGATATTCGTTTAAGCGAACCTAGCAACGCACTTGGCGAAGTGGTTTTAACCCTTTGTGGCTGTCCGATAGGGCTTGGAAAATGGCAAAAAAATAAAATTAAAAACTCCTTACCTCGAGATTTAGTACAAAACACTCAACTGATCAGCTGGTGATAATAATAAGGTGTGGATAAGTTGGCAACAACCAATGTATAAAATTTAAGCTTTGCGCTTCGTTTTAAGACAAACAGTTGTTTTATAAGCAGTATAAAAAATCATCATTTATTGGGTTTTTTTACATATGTTAACTACACTTAATATTACTTTCTACTTCTCCCTTAATGAACTTAGAAGGTGTTTTTAAAGTTAGCGCAGGCTCATTAGAGCCATCCCCTAAGCCCAGAACAATGCGGATTCGTTCTGGGCGTTTTTTTGTCTATAAATAAGCTATCGTCTTGAAATTTATTCAGTCACTTAGGTAATCATTGCTTTATTACACATAACTTGTTTCTATATATAGACTAGGAAAGTGTAAGGACTACCATGTTAAAAATATCTTCATTGATCATGACTATTTCAGTACTGTCATTCTCTGTTATTGCCAATCCTGAGTCGCAAAAATACCTTGGTTTTAATTACCCGCATAAAGCGCAAAATGCTGTGAGTATCACGTTTGATGATGCCCGTCACAGCCAAGTCGATGTTGGCGCTGCGATTTTGAACAGGCACCAAGTCAAAGCAACTTTTTATGTTTCCCCTTTTAACGTCAAGCAGCGCCTAACTCAGTGGCAAGACGCGGTAAAATCGGGCCATGAAATTGCAAATCATACCAGCAGCCACGTATGTACAGGGAATTTTGAATGGTTAAGAGCACAAGACTTATCACTTGAACACACTACACTCAAGTGGCTTGAAAATGATATTTTATCAGCGCAGCAATACCTAAAAGATCATTTAGGAGTGACCCCTCGCGCCTTTGCTTATCCGTGCGGCAATACATTTGTTGGCCGGGGCATTGATACTAAGAGCTACGTGCCTTTAATCGCTAAACATTTTGACAGCGGCCGAACTTGGTTAGATGAGTCAGCTAATAATCCTAATTTTACTGATTTTGCACAGCTAACAGGACTTAGGATCGACGGAATGAGTTTTGATGAAATCATTACCATGCTGGATCAATTACGGGAAAATAATGCTTGGTTGATTTTAGCGGGCCATGAAATTGGTAACGGAGATCAATATACCACTGACGCAAAAGTACTCGAGCAATTGCTTGTTTATCTGAAAGATCCTGCTAACGGTTATTGGTTAGATACAGTAAGTAACGTTAGCGACTATGTAAGACAACAGCGCAAACCATTAAATTAATCATTGCTTAAATCAAACTCTGTGGTGCGATTATCGGGATGGAGTAACTGATAACGCGCCAGCTTTCCTTGTTGTAATTCAATCAAACTAATCGCTGAATCACTCACCAAGTATTTTTGCCCCTCCCCGATGGTTTGATGTTTATCGACTTCCATCTGCCAACGCTTTGTAAAAAAGTTTAACGGGCTTTTCGGCGCGTATAAAATCGAGTCTAACTTATCCAGCACGTTAATTAATTTACGCGGAAACTCATTTTTAATACCACTGGCAGTAAGTTGCCAAATTCTATTGGGGTGCTTACCAAAGCGTTTCTGTACGGAAAAACAGAATGAGTAATGTACATCACCCGATAAAATAAGCGTTTCTTTAGGGGTATCGTCACGGCGAAAGGTATCCAGTAACTTTTTAGCTGAGCCTTCGTGGGCCATCCAGTTTTCAACATCAACTAATAATGGCTGTCCGCAAATATTAAACAATGACTGAATAGCTTCAATTGATTTAACGCCAAACACCGGTGCGGGTGAGACAATGATCACTTGTTCATGAGTCACTAAACTGTCTTCGAGCTCAGTGAGACGCTCCCAATCAAGTAGACCAGAGGGCTCATTAAAGTTTTGCTCATTACGCCAACGATGAGTGCGGGTATCCAGCACGACCACTTTAGGCACAGTATTCAGCTCATAATGCCAATGATTAAACTCGAGAATGGTTTTATCAAACGCTTTAAATTGCCATTGTTTTTGCTCAGAAAAACTCGTCTTAAACGCATCAAGTAAAGCGGCTGTTTTATGACCTGCATCATTGCCAAAGCCTTGCATCAGCCAATAACTGATCAAGCCATTATTAACAATACGGCGGCTAACTGGATGTTGGTAAATAACCTGCTCCCAACCAGCCGTCAAGTTCCAATCATCGGTAACATCATGATCGTCAAACATCATTAACGTTGAAATATTTGCCAGTAGCACCTGAACGTGTACTAAGCCATTTTTAAAATCCGTTAAAGCTGCTTTTTCATTATCAAAAACTTGCTGGCATTTGGGCGAGCTTGCTTGATAGCTAATACTATCAAAGTCAATTAAGTCCCACAGTAACGGGCTAAAATTGAGTAAATAAAGGGCTATAAACTCTTCAAAAAAGATCAAGTGATTTGCAGCTTTTAAGCTTGAAAAATGTGGCTCATCTTTTTTTAGCCAATAGCCAACCCCTATTTTATTGCGTTTTTGCCAAGGGACCGTCGGTAAATATAAGTGGCGCTGATAAAGTTGTTCACTTAACTGTGCAGGTAAATCAATTGCCAGTGGTTGCTCTTGGTATATTCCTAATACGCTGATCAGTCGTTCAATTGCTAATAACATCGCACCAGCAACATCATCGGCATACACTTGATCACCAGAGAGCAGTAAAACATCCGCCCCGGTTTGATTTACACTGCGATTTTGCTGTTGAAAATCATTCGCAGCCACTAAGCTATCTTTTGCAGGATGATGTGGGTTACGGCATGAGCCATGTAAAATCTGCTCAAGTTTTTGCGGGATCACAAATTCAGGGGTGGCTTTTCCTTGATAACAAAAATCACTTAAATCAACGTCTAAGTTGCTGTTTAATAGGCGGTAGCTGATCAGCTGATTAACAGGCAATGTTGCGGCAATCGGTTTTACGATCACAAAGTGCAAGTAAAGATGAGTACCTAAAGCAATGCTCTGTTGCTCACTAAAAACGTCTATATCATCAAATTCAATACTAAATTGTGATGCTACCGACGTTGCAAACTGTATGCAAACCTCTGCAGCATCAGCTCGGCGCACCATCGGCCCCATTATTAATAGAGGGAGTGATGCTGTGCTCATATGCTAATTAACCTTTGTTCACTAAGTTGAACAATGAGTAGAAGTTTTCCGTAGTCGCTTTGGCTAGCTCTTTGTAGCTAATACCTTTTAAATCAGCAATGTAATAAGCAACATCTTGCACATAAGCGGGCTGATTAGTTTTCCCACGATACGGTACTGGCGCTAGATAAGGCGAGTCTGTTTCGATTAATAATCTATCAAGAGGGATTTGTTTAACAACATCTTTAAGCTCTACGGCATTTTTAAAGGTCACAATGCCAGAGATAGAAATATAAAAGCCTAAGTCGATGGCTTTTTTAGCCATATCCCAATCTTCAGTAAAGCAATGCAATACACCACCACACTTTTGTGCGTTATGTTCACGCATTAAGTTTATGGTGTCGTCGCGCGCATCGCGAGTATGAATTATAAGTGGTTTTTGTAACTCGTTCGCCACTTCAATATGACCCACAAAACTTGCTTGTTGCACGGCATGGGTGTCTTTCGAATAATAGTAATCAAGCCCTGTTTCGCCAATTGCTACTACTTTATCGTGGCTTGCTAAATCAATTAAGCGTTGTTTATCAAGTGCGTCTTTTTGATCAAGCGGGTGAACACCACACGAGGCAGAGACATCACTATAGCCTTGAATTTTTTCTAGCATACTAGGGAATTGATCAAGTGTGACACTCACACATAAAAAGTGTTCAACTTGTTTAGCCCGTGCACTATCAAGTACTTGGTCTAAGTTTAAATCGAGTTTATCAAAATCGAGTCGGTCTAAATGGCAATGAGAATCTACAATCATGTTACTGCTTACTACATGGTATAAGTTGGATTACCAGAGTTTAACATAGTCCCTAGTAGTTTTTCGATCTTCACATTTAGGTTAGTTTTATCATCGATAAAACTAATACCAATGCCCGGTGGGTTAGAACTTTGCGCGCCTTGTGGCGTGATCCATGTAACTTTTCCGGTTATTACATCATCTTCAAGCGCATCCGGTAATGTCACTTTTAATGCCAATGAATGACCCATCTCATAACGCATATTAGTGCGCACAAATAGTCCACCATTTTTTAAATACGGCATATAGCAGCGGTATAATTCATCTAGATCATCTAAATCGACTAATAATTCTTGCACAATAATCCTACTTATAGCTTTTACGTAAACGATACGCTAAACGAGACACTGCCAACGGCAAGTTCAATCCTAATATCTGTGTACTGTTTTGCACAAATTCGGCCAATGCATTTTGCGCACTCTGATATGAATCAAAATCCATTCCAGCAATGAGTTGTTGTTTTAATTGTTCGCTTAAAAATAAACAAAAGATGCGAACACGCTCTGTATCTTTACTGATAATATCAACTAACGCACTGAAATTATGGCCTTGTTTTAGCTCAGTTGCAAACTTATACAATTCATCGATGACCTCCAGCTGCTCATCTTGTTGCCAACGGGCAATCAATAATGGCTGCTGGGTAAACATTTTTAACCATGGATATGCAGGAACGTGCAGTTGGGAAATCCAATTCATAGCAACATTGGCGTCATTCACTTTTACTTGTGTAAGCGCGCAGCGACTTAAAATAGTGGCCGGTAATTGCGTTGTCGCACTCGTTGTTAGTAACAAAAATCGCTGCGGGCTAGGCTCTTCTAACGTTTTAAGTAAGGCATTGGCCGCCGCGGTGGTCATTTTATGGCAATCATTGATCACCACCACTTTATTGGCATTTTGCGCCGCTGATTGATGCATGAAATCGCTGACACTGCGAATATCATCCACACCAATGCTTTGTCCATCAGCTTGCACTACATATTTGTCAGGATGAGTAACCGCTTGATTTAAATGGCAGCTCTTACAATGCCCACAAGGGACTAAGTTAGTTGCAGACAAGCACAATAATGCATTAGCCAGCTGCTCCACTAAGGCGCGCTTACCAACACCTTGTTGACCATTAAATAATTGTCCATGGTGAAAACGCCCAGCATTAAAACTGGCTGCTAATTGCTGCTCAACATTGCTAAGCCAAGGATAAATCATGTTAATTGTTACTTTTCATAAATTGTTCAAGCACGGTAATAATATCTTGATGTACTAATTGCATACTTTGACCTGCATTAACTGTTTTAATAGTGTCATCACTATTTGCGAGTTCTAAATAGCGTGCGCGGGTACGTTCAAAAAAACTCAATGCTTGTTGTTCTATACGATCCAGTTCACCGCGTCCTTTCGCACGGGCAAGGCCCACCGCAGGTTCAATGTCCAAATAAATGGTCAGATCTGGTTTTAAACCTTTTAATACAATATTGGCGAGAGAATCTAACGTAGTAGCGGCAATTTCACGTCCGCCGCCTTGGTAAGCCTGCGATGATAGATCGTGACGATCGCCTAATACCCATTGTCCTTTAGCAAGTGCTGGACGAATAACATTATGTAGCAGTTGCGAACGGGCTGCATACATCAGCAGTAATTCTGTTTCGCTGGCAATCTGTTCGACATGGTTATCTTTTACAATAGTGCGCAGTGCTTCAGCGATGGGTGTGCCGCCGGGCTCGCGTACATTAATAAAATCAACTTTGTGCTGCTCTAAAAACTGTTGGCAAATTGCTATAGCTGTCGATTTACCGGCCCCTTCTAAGCCTTCAATCACAATAAATTTTGCTGCTGTCATGATCTCTCTTTTTAGTTTGAAAAAGCATTAATCGGCTTTCTCGTTTTATATTCTTTACTCTGATTTGCTTAACTGTTTTTGATAACGTAAGTAATCTTGTACTGCTTTGTTATGTTCTTTTAAGGTTTTAGAAAATTGATGGCTACCATCGCCTTTGGCAACAAAATAAAGGTACTCAGACTCAGGTGGATTGACTGCTGCAAGTATTGCCGCTTTTGACGGCATAGCAATCGGCGTAGGCGGTAAGCCATTAATTTTATATGTATTATATGGAGTATGATTAGTTAAATCTTTACGTTTTATATCACCATCAAAGTCAGCACCAATGCCATAAATCACAGTTGGATCAGTTTGCAAGCGCATTTTTGTATTTAGTCGATTAGTAAATACAGAGGCTATTAATGGCCGTTCGCTGGCAAGGCCTGTTTCTTTTTCAATAATTGAGGCCATAATCAATGCTTCGTAGGCCGTTTTAAACGGTAAATCAGCAGCCCTGTTTTGCCAAGCCTCATCAAGTACATTTTGCATTATTTTATGCGCTCGTTTGAGCACTGAGCTTGTCGTATCATTAGCATGATAATAATAGGTATCAGGAAATAACCACCCTTCTAAATGCTGCTCAGAGCCGACTATTTGCTGAGATAACTCACCAAGACTTAAATCTTGACGAAGATACTGGGCTTTACTTATTGCCGCTAACACGTCACGAAGTGACTGACCTTCAATAATTGTAAAACTAAAGCTTACTTGTTTACCTTGATTGATTTGCCGAATGTTATCAAGCACCGTGGCGTTATTAAGTTGATATAAACCAGCTTTTAAATCCGTCAGTGTCGGATCGAGTTTCGCGAGTATCTGATAACGTAAGCACCCATCTAACCATTTTTTTGCTTGCCACTGTTGGCAGAGTTGATTAAACCCCGTGCCTTTTTTAACTTCAAACAACGTATTCGCTGGCGCTTTTAAACTACTGTTAATAGTAGCTTGCAACTGTTGATAACCAACTCCAGTTACCAATAATGCTAGCAACACAATCGATATAATCACTCTTAACACGCATACTCCTTGGTACATAAACCATGCAATAATACTAAACTATTTGCTAACTCAAATTGCATACCATCAATCGCTGTAACAGGCACAATTCCCATTAAGCTATTACAACTAAATACTGCCTCCATTTGCAGCAATTGTTCTAGCTTAATATCAGTAAATTCAATGGTTAACTTATCACACAGTGATTGCAGATAAACCCCTTGAATGCCACAGTTTTGCAAACTTGGACTAAAAACCCGACCATTTTTAATAGCAAAAATATTTGCCGCAGAGGTTTCAATCACATTATTGTGATAATCACACACCAGTACATCATCACAATCTTGCCCTTGCATGGCGCGTTTGATCATTACTTGCTCTAAACGATTTAACGTTTTCAAACCAGCAAGCAATGGTTGCGATGCAAGTTGCACAGGGCTAATAGCGAGTTTAATACCTTGTTGTGCTAATTGAGCGTAGTGTGAAGGAAACGGTAATAGCGACAGTACAATCAATAAATTGCTTTGTTCAGGAAGGCCATAACCACGCCCTCCTTCACCACGTGTAACCACTATTTTTAATACGCCCAGCGAAACCGTCTTAATATACTCAGCGATTGCTTGCTGCAGCGCCGATAAATCCAGCTCACCAAAACTAAGTCGCTGCGCGCATTCAACTAATCGTGCACTGTGAAGTGGCCAATGCTCTACTTGAGCATCAACTATTTTTGCAGTTGTAAAAAAGCCATCGCCATAATTAAAGCCGCGATCATTGCTACTTATGCTAACGCCTTGCTGTGGCGTGACTAATTTTATTGTTTGCGCTATGTGAGTTTTTTGTTTTGGCATATTTTGCATATAAAAAAGCCCAGTAACAACTGGGCTCTTATTTTGTCTCGTTGTTAAAAAAGATTATACCTTTTTAAATACCAACGAGCCATTAGTACCACCAAAACCAAATGAGTTACATAATGCGTAATCAAGTTTCGCATCACGAGCCGTGTGTGGAACGTAGTCCAGATCACAGCCTTCATCAGGGTTATCAAGATTAATTGTTGGTGTTACTTTTTGATCTTGTAACGACAAAATAGTGATAATTGATTCAACAGAGCCTGCTGCACCGAGTAAATGACCCATCATAGATTTTGATGAACTCACCATCACATCTTTGGCAGCATTACCAAAAATTGACTTAACTGCAGAAGTTTCTGCTTTATCGCCAGCGTTAGTCGATGTACCGTGAGCATTAATATAACCCACTTGATCTGCATTGATTTGCGCATCGTTTAAAGCATTTTCCATTGCCAAGGCTGCACCGGCACCATCTTCCGGTGGCGACGTCATGTGATAAGCGTCGCCGCTCATACCAAAACCAACCAACTCAGAGTAGATTTTTGCACCTCGGGCTTTCGCATGCTCGTATTCTTCAAGTACGATAACACCAGCACCATCAGCAAGTACAAAGCCATCACGGTCTTTGTCCCATGGACGTGATGCAGCTTGCGGATCATCGTTTCGGGTTGATAACGCACGTGCAGCGTTAAAACCACCCATACCAATTGGCGTTGAGGCTTTCTCTGCACCACCGGCAACCATCGCATCAGCATCGCCATAAGCAATCATGCGCGCAGCGTGACCAATGTTGTGTAAACCTGTTGTACAGGCTGTCACGATAGAGATATTTGGACCACGTAGACCGTGCATAATCGATAAATGACCAGAGATCATATTGATAATGGTCGACGGCACGTAAAAAGGAGAAAGCTTACGTGGGCCACTGTTTAATAACTTTATGTGGTTTTCTTCAATAAGTGTTAAACCACCAATGCCCGAACCCACAGCAACACCAACGCGGGCTGCGTTTTGCTCTGTGATCTCAAGGCCAGAATCTTGTAGTGCTTGTACACCTGCTGCAATGCCATACTGGATGAACAAATCCATTTTTTTAGCATCTTTTGCCGGCATATAGGCTGACGCATCAAAATCATTCAGCAAACCAGCGAACTTGGTGCCAAAACTAGATGTATCAAAATGAGTGATAGTTTGGATACCACTTTTGCCATTTAACAAGCCTTGCCAGGTTGATTCAACATCATTACCTAGCGGCGTCAACATTCCTAAGCCAGTTACGACGACTCGACGTTTAGCCACGGTTTGCCTCCAATAAGGGAATTATTATTTTTCTGGTGGGTATTAATACCCAAATGCGTGGAAATACAGGGTATAGATAGATTAAGGGCAGCGAACGCTGCCCTTAATATGCGATTGATTACTCAGCGTGAGCCGTTACGTAATCGATTGCAGCTTGTACTGTAGTGATCTTTTCAGCTTCTTCATCTGGGATCTCAGTATCGAACTCTTCTTCAAGAGCCATTACTAATTCAACAGTATCAAGTGAATCTGCGCCTAAGTCATCAACGAAAGAAGCTTCATGCTTTACTTCTTCTTCTTTAACACCTAGTTGCTCAATGATGATTTTCTTTACGCGTTCTTGGATGTCGCTCATTCTTCTTTCCTTTATTAAAAACGCCAATGCGTTATTTTCAGATTGCGGCGTAGTTTACGGCGCATAATTCTGTGATTCAAGGATTTGCTGATAATTTTTTATCTGGTCAAACCTCTTGACGGTTATTTGTGTCTTTTATCGCTTATTTTCAGCACGAATTCAAGTATGTTTAAAGCAAGTTAACAAAAAATTCAACATTTTTCGACAAGCCGCCTCAAAACAAAATAGGAACAAAGTTCCTTACACCATGTACATCGCACCATTTACGTGCAAAGTTTCGCCTGAAACATACGCTGCTGCATCAGATGCTAAGTAACATACTGCGGCGGCAATTTCATCCGGTTGGCCTAAACGCCCAGCAGGAACATTAGCAAGCGTAGCTGCTTTTTGCTCGTCAGTTAAGCTGTCGGTCATATCTGTTTGAATAAAACCAGGAGCAACTACGTTGACTGTAATACCACGAGAAGCAACTTCACGCGCTAACGACTTAGAAAAACCAATTACACCCGCTTTAGCTGCTGCGTAGTTAGCTTGCCCTGCATTACCCATTGTACCAACAACTGAACCTATATTGATAATTCGACCGTTTTTCTTTTTCATCATCGGGCGTAACACTGCTTTAGATAAACGAAAAACTGAGCTCAAGTTAGTATCAATGATATCGTCCCACTCTGCATCTTTCATACGCATAAGTAAGTTATCGCGAGTAATACCGGCATTATTTACTAATACGTCGATATCGCCTAAATCTGCTTTTATCGCAGCAAGTGTCGCCTCGATCGACGCAGGATCAGTTACGTTTAACGCATAACCTTTACCATTCTCGCCTAAGTATTCGCTGATATTTGCAGCACCGGACTCGCTGGTTGCAGTACCAGCAACTTTAGCACCTTGTGCTACTAATGTAGTGGCGATTGCTTTACCAATACCACGACTAGCGCCTGTGATTAGGACAACTTTGCCCTCTAACGAAAATAAATTTGCCATTTTTTCCTACTCTTATTTTGCTTCGTCAATGGCAGTTTGGCTATTCACCGAACCACATACCATTGCTTTATCAATGCGTTTAGCAAGACCCGTTAACACCTTCCCAGGGCCAAACTCGTAGCTTTGGGTAATGCCCTGCGCTACCAATGCTTGTACTGTTTCTGTCCATCGTACTGGACTGTATAGTTGACGCACTAATGCATCTTTAATAGCGTCCGCTGAACTTGCAGCTGTTACATCAACATTATTAATTACATCACACTTAGGTGTATTAAATGTTAAAGCAGCTAAATCTTTTGCTAATTTTTCTGCCGCTGGTTTCATTAGTTCACAATGTGAAGGTACGCTTACCGATAAAGGCAATGCACGTTTTGCACCGGCTTCTTTACACGCTTCTGATGCTCTGTCTACTGCGGCTTTATGACCTGCAATCACAACTTGACCCGGTGAGTTATAGTTTACTGGTGCAACCACTTCACCTTGTGCTGATGCCAAGCACGCGGCTTTAATTTCGTCATCACCTAAACCAATGATCGCAGCCATTGAACCCACGCCTGCTGGCACAGCTTCTTGCATATATAAACCACGGTTTTCAACCAATTTTACAGCTTCGCCTAAGCTCAACACATCAGCACATACCAGCGCTGAGTATTCACCTAAACTGTGACCTGCCATCGTTACGTCTGCATCTGGATTTGCAGCAAGCCATTGGCGGTAAATTGCCACCGATGCTGTTAATAATGCCGGTTGCGTACGATGGGTTTGATTTAATTCTTGTTCTGGACCATTAAGTACTAATGCAGCCAAATCATAACCAAGTGCCGCTGATGCTTGCGCGAACGTCGCTTTAACAATATCAGATTGCTCTAATAGTTCACTTAACATACCCACAGATTGTGAGCCTTGACCCGGAAAAACAAGTGCAATTTTTTGTGCCATACTTTGCTCTTTTAATTAAACAAATAAATAAATTTTTAAGTACGCACCTGACATAGTAATTAATCGTCAGTTGCGACTTTTTTAGTTGAATGTGTTTGCTCGAAGATAGCTGCAATTTTTTCAGGAAGTTGACGTTCCACCTCTCTAGCAGCTTCGTCGATAGCAGCATGAAATGCTTTAGCTGAGGCATTTCCATGGCTTTTTACGACAATACCTCGCAATCCTACCAGAGAAGCGCCGTTATACTGGTCGGGGTTCACCCGTTTATAGAGTTTTTTTATTACTGGCTGTAACATAAATGCTAAACATTTATAGAAAAAGTGCTTTTGCAGTGCTTTGGTAAGCTTAAACATAATCAGCTTGGCAATCCCTTCACAGGTTTTCAAAGCCACATTGCCCACAAAACCTTCACAGACGATCACATCTGATTTACCAGTAAAAATATCACTACCTTCGCTGTAACCAGTATAATTAAGGTAGCTACATTGTTGCATCAGTTGTGCAGCTTGTTTGATATCTTCATGGCCCTTAATGTCTTCGGAGCCAATATTTAATAAACTCACTTTTGGACTATCACAGCCCAGTGCCTGCCCTGCGACAACCGAACCCATAATGCCAAATTGATATAAGGTTTGTGCATCACAATGCACGTTCGCACCTAAATCAAGTAAGTAAACCGGATTTTTTCGCTCAGTTGGCACAGCCGAGATCAATGCAGGACGTTTTACGCCTGGCAACATTTTCAGCACATAGTGAGCCATAAATAATAATGCACCGGTATTTCCGGCACTAACGCACGCTTGTGCCTCACCTGATTTAACTAAATCAAGGGCAACGCGCATTGAGGAATCTTTTTTAGATCGCACAGCAGAAGACGGTTCACAGCTATTGGTGACTACTTGACTACAATGACGAATTATTAAACGAGGATGAGATAGAGAATCGAGAGACTCGAGTTCTTTAGATATTACTTGTTCGTTGCCACATAAGATCAATCTTAGGTTGGCATTTGCATTTACCGCGTTAACGGCTGCGGGGATAGATGAACGGGGGCCATAATCGCCCCCCATCATATCTAACGCAATTGTTAGATTGGTCAGCATAAAAGCAATCTCTTATTTAGAAATTACTTGAACGCCTTTGTAGTAACCATCTGCAGTCACATGGTGACGACGATGAGTCTCACCAGATGTTTGGTCTACAGTTAAAGTTGGACCACTGATCGCATCGTGTGAACGGCGCATGCCGCGTCTTGCACGAGACTTTTTGCTTTTTTGTACAGCCATAGTCTTCTCCTAAGAATCTTTCTTAAGTTGTTTCAAAATATCAAATGGATTTGGTTTATCATCTTCCGCTTTTAAAACACCAAAGCTGGCAGGCTTTGCTGAATAACTGCATGAAGCTTCGTTGTGGGTAGCAACTAATGGCACGGCTAAAATTAGTTCGTCTTCGATTAAATCAAAAACGTTAACTTCACCATTTTCATCAAGCGCTACTTCATCGTAGTCTTCTGGAAAAATCTCTAACTCTGTATCCTCACCGACTGGTGAATAAACAAAGTCTTGAACCAAATCCAACCCTAAATCACCATTACAACGTTGACAAGTGACAGTAACATGTGTGGACAAATTGCCTCTAATCACAGCGAAACCTTGATCATCGTTTTTGCAATGAATTTTTACCGCTATTTCACCTACTTCTTCCTGCACAACTTCCCGTAAACGGGTAAGTTTTTCAAGCGGTACAATGCCGTCATACTTTAAACGGTGTTGCGCTGCCTTGCCTGGATGAAGAGTGATGGGAATTTTCACCTTTTGCATAGGGGCTGCATCATATAGATAGTTACTTGGTTAGTCAAAGTAAAAAACCAATTTTAGCTGGTTTTTCGCGATTCATTTCTTTGTTTTGCCAACGGATCTGATTTATCCTAACTCAATCTGATTTTCATTAGGAAAACAATCCATGCAGCACCCGCTTATTTTAGCCTCAAGTTCACCCTTTCGTCAGTCTTTATTGCAAAAATTTAATCTGCCGTTCGACAGTTTTTCACCTGATATTGACGAATCAGCACTACCCAATGAAGCCCCTGTTGAACTTGTAAAACGCTTAAGTGAACTCAAAGCACGCGCAGCCACTGCCCTTTTTAAACAAGGCTTAGTAATTGGCTCTGATCAAGTTGCCGTATTTGAGCAACAAATCTTAGGTAAACCACACAACAAAGAAAATGCCATTAAACAACTGAGTTTATTTAGCGGTAATACAGTCACATTTCTAACGGGCTTATGTGTTTATGATATTCAAAGCAATAAAACAAAAACCCTAGTTGAACCCTTTAATGTTACATTTAGAACACTGACACAAGCACAAATATCTGCTTACTGCGACGCAGAGCAACCCTACAATTGTGCAGGCAGCTTTAAGAGCGAAGGCTTAGGTATTTGTTTATTTGAAAAGCTTAGCGGTGATGACCCTAATAGCTTGATTGGTTTACCACTTATCAAACTCAGCCAATTATTGACTGAGTTTGATCTGGATGTGTTAAGTAATCAAGACTAACTATTTATTCACTACGACTTAAACTAAACGCGCAGCTAGTTGCTGATACGAATCAACTGTCGCAATCGGTGTAAACTCGTTTAGCTGCTGGGCGTTATGCACCCCCATAGTTACACCTAAACGGTCAATATTGGCCGCTTTTGCCATCGCCATATCTATTTTAGTGTCGCCAATCATCAGCGCATCATCATGGCTAATATTGAGTTCATCCAGCAGTTGCAACAACATATCAGGAGCTGGTTTTGACAATGCATCATCACTGGTGCGGGTCGCTACAAAGTAATCCCGTAACTGTGTTTCATCCAGCAAGCGTTCAAGGCCGACTCGGCTTTTTCCGGTAGCAACAGCTAACAATACGCCACGGTTTTTTAATGCCGCTAAAGTCTGTTCTACATAAGCAAATAAAGGCGTAGGCGTGTTATCAAGATGTTTATACTGATGCTTATAACCGGCGATTAAATCAGCGTGTAAATGGCTCTGCTGAGGAAATAACACCGTCACGGCCTGCTCAAGTGATAAACCAATGATATTTTTAACCGCCTCGTCAGTGGGGCAAACTACACCACAGACTCTCGCGGATTGATGCATACAGTTAACTATTTTAGCCACTGAATCCATCACCGTGCCATCCCAATCAAATATAACTAATTTATAGGGTTTCACGGTTTTGCGGCACGTAACGTTTTAATACAATTAGCCAGCGCTTTATCAAGCGGCGCTTCTACTCGCATAGTAGTTTCATTTTTTGGATGATAAAAACTCAAATCGTGCGCATGTAAAAATAATCGCCCTAATCCCACTTTACGCATCGCCGCATCAAATGCTTGGTTGCCATATTTATCATCACAAGCAATTGCATGACCTTTACATTGTGTATGCACACGAATTTGGTGAGTACGACCGGTTACTGGTGATGCCTGCACTAACGAACATTCAGCAAAGCGCTCCAGTACTTTAAAACGAGTATGTGAAGGTTTACCTTCAACGTTATCCACACGTACTACTCGTTCACCTGATTGTAGGGTGTTTTTACGCAGCCCTTCGGTGACATTTTTAGTTTTAGAATCCCATTGCCCATCAACCAATGCCCAGTAATTCTTTTCCATGGTTTTTTCACGTAACTGTTCATGCAAGCTGGTCAACACTGAACGACGTTTCGAGATTAACAAACAGCCTGATGTATCACGGTCTAAACGATGTACAAGCTCTAAACTGCGCTCATCTGGGCGCAATACGCGCAATGCTTCAATTAAACCATAACTGAGCCCACTGCCGCCATGCACAGCCATGCCTGATGGTTTGTTAATGACGATAAGGTATTTATCTTCAAATAAAATAGCCTCTTCAAGTTTGGTCACTACATCAAGATTTTTAGGCACAAACTCTTCACGTTCAGCTATTTGTATTGGTGGAATACGAACGATGTCATCGAGTTGTAATTTATACACAGGTTTGATGCGTTTTTTATTAACCCGCACTTCCCCTTTGCGAAGAATTCGATACACAGCGCTTTTAGGCACCCCTTTTAAATGAGTAATAAGAAAGTTATCAATCCGTTGACCTAAATGGTCTTCGGTAATCGTGACGAAAGATACTTGTAAGCCGGTTTTTTCTGACATTGCCTAATCACTGATTTAAGTAAAATAATTTTAGTTGCTAACACAGTTATAATAATGGGATAATCACCGTCGCAAATATATATTTGCAAATAACAACGGTGCTTTTTAACACATTAAAACATTCGTGATGCACATTCTGGGTAATTGATCATACAGATCCGAGATAAGTTTTCCAAAGCTTTTATACATACCCAGTTTACACGTGCCTTCAATTAACTCCGATGCGTGTAATATATCGCCAGTTAAGTTTGAGCATGAAGTGTTATTTAATGTTGATGAAAAAAGCAATTTGAACAGATAATTTGTCTGATCGTGACGGCGTACAATACGCCGTTCAGCAGATGTGTTGTAACCGTACAAGTTAATTTAATTAATGGTCGACTCTGGACAGAACTCGAATACGTCACTGTAAAAAAACAGCCGATAGTTTTGGCACCATAATAGAATTTAATAACGTGACAACACGTTATTGTCAGCCAGCACCATAAAGATACTTAGAGTACGGATACAGTACCAAGCTCCCCCACAGACCCAGTCGTGAGATTGTACAAAAAGAAGCGATGGGAGCAACTGAACAGGCGAAAAGTTTCGTCATGTCAGAGACATAACACAATAGAGTAACAATATGAAACGTATGCTAATCAATGCGACGCAGCAAGAAGAAATGCGCGTAGCACTGGTTGATGGCCAGCGCCTGTATGATTTAGATATCGAAAGCCCGGGTCACGAACAAAAAAAAGCCAATATTTATAAAGGCAAAATCACTCGTATAGAACCGTCATTAGAAGCCGCCTTTGTTGATTACGGCGCTGATCGTCACGGATTCCTTCCTTTAAAAGAAATAGCCCGTACTTACTTCCCACAAGGTTATACTTTCCATGGTCGTCCGAATATTCGTGACGTGATCAAAGAAGGTCAAGAAGTTATTGTCCAAGTAGACAAAGAAGAACGCGGCCAAAAAGGCGCAGCCCTCACCACTTTCATTAGTGTTGCAGGTAGCTACTTAGTCTTAATGCCTAATAACCCTCGTGCTGGCGGTATTTCTCGTCGTATCGAAGGTGATGAACGCACTGAACTTAAAGAAGCTTTAAGCCGTTTAGAACTGCCTAAAGGCATGGGTTTAATCGTGCGTACTGCCGGTGTTGGTAAATCGTTTGAAGAACTAAACTACGATTTAAAAGCGCTGCTTGTTCATTGGGATGCGATTCAGCAAGCCTCTGATGGCGGTAAAGCACCGTTCTTAATTCATCAAGAAAGCAACGTGATTTTCCGTGCGATTCGCGATTATTTACGCCGTGACATCGGTGAGATCCTAATTGATAAAGCCCGTGTATTTGAAGAGGCTAAAGCGCACATTGAGCGTTTTCGCCCTGACTTCATGAGCCGTGTAAAACTTTATCAAGGTGAAGTGCCTCTTTTTACTCATTATCAAATCGAAAGCCAAATTGAGTCTGCGTTTCAACGTGAAGTACGCTTACCTTCTGGTGGTTCAATTGTTATTGACCCAACTGAAGCACTTACTTCTATTGATATCAACTCATCTAAAGCCACTAAAGGCGGCGATATCGAAGAAACTGCGCTTAATACCAACTTAGAAGCTGCAGACGAAATTGCTCGCCAATTACGTTTACGCGACTTAGGTGGCTTAATCGTTATCGACTTCATTGATATGACACCACCGCGCCATCAACGTGAAGTAGAAAATCGCTTAAAAGATGCTGTTCGTCCAGATCGTGCCCGTGTACAAATTGGTAAAATTTCGCGTTTTGGCTTACTTGAAATGTCGCGTCAGCGCCTACGCCCTTCATTAGGTGAAGCGAGCCAAGGCCCATGCCCACGTTGTAGTGGTCAAGGTACTATTCGTTCAAACGAGTCGATTGCATTGTCAATCCTACGTTTAATCGAAGAAGAAGCGATTAAAGACAATACCTCACAAGTTAATGCCCAAGTACCTGTAGCGGTTGCCTCATATCTGTTAAATGAGCAACGCCGTAGCGTGCATCGCATCGAAAAACGTCATAACTGTGATGTGGTGATCATTCCAAATCAACATATGGATACACCACATTATGAAGTAATGCGTTTGCGTAAAGATGAAACAATTGAAGCAGCAAGCTACGAGCAAATCACATTACCTGAACAAGAAGTGTATGAAACATCAAAAACACCAACGGTCGCGGTACGTGAAGAGCCGGTGTTAAAAGGCGTAGTTATGCCATCGACACCAGCACCACAAGCTCAGGCTCAAGCAGCCCCAGCAGCGGCACAACAAAGTGTTGCAGCCCAGCCGCAGGTAAGTTTATTTACTACCATCAGCAATTGGTTTAAGGCTTTATTTGCAACGCCTGCTGAGCAAACAGAAAGTAAAGAGCAACAGCAGCAAAAAACAGCGAGTGAATCTCGTAATAATCCACGTCGTAACAATGACGGTGATACACGTCGTCGTAATAACCAACGTCGTCGTAACAATAATTCACGCACTAAACCGCAAAGCGAGCGTACAGAAAGCGTAGCTGAAGAAACGCCAGCAGTTGAAAACACGCAAAACAACGAGCAACAGGAAAGAAACGATAACCGTAACAAACGTCGTCGCAATCCTAACTCACGTAAGCGTAACGATAACCGTAACGATGACAGCAAAGTAGTAGCAGAAGAAACCGAAGCAAAAGCTGACGTAAAAGACGTTGCACCAAGCCAAGATGTCGTTGTTGAAGCAACGGATCAAAAACCTAAGGTTCGTCGTCAGCGCCGTAACTTACGTAAAAAAGTTCGCCTACAAGATGAAAATGCACAACCGGCTACAACCAACAATGACGCAGAGCAACAAGCTACGCCAGTTGTTGATGACAAGCCAACTAAGCCAGTTGTAACTCAAACTGAAGAAGTTAAAGCACCTGTTGAGGCTACTGCTGTTGAAACAACGGCTGTTGAAGCGCCTGAGCAAAAAGCTGAACAGAGGGCACCAAACGAGCAAGAGACAGTAACATCGACTGATGAAGAGCAAGGCCAAACGCGTACGCGTTCACGCCGTTCTCCACGTCATTTACGTGCTGCTGGGCAACGCCGTCGTCGTCCTGAGGGTGAAGAAGCTACGCCAACGCAAGGTACACAACCACCAGCATTTATTCCAGTTGCAGATCAAGCCGCTGCTGAATATGAAGCTGAGTTAAAAGCCAAGCAAAATAAGCAAGCTGCAGAAGTAGTTGAAGAAAAACCTGCCGTTGCTGAATCAGCTCCAGAAGTGGTTGAACAAGCACCTGTTGCTGCTGAACCTACTCCAGAAGCGGTTGAACAAGCACCTGTTGCTACTGAACCTACTGAAGAAGTGGCTGAACAAGCGCCTGTTGCTGCAGAACCTACTGAAGAAGTGGTTGAACAAGCACCAGTTGCTGCTGAACCTACTGAAGAAGTGGTTGAACAAGCGCCAGTTGCTGCTGAAGCAACTGAAGAAGTGGTTGAACAAGCACCTGTTGCTGCTGAAGCAACTGA